>Ga0256913_10000101_pt1 | contig 37901 bp, 26 predicted proteins | sample Axial_MatmetaG_FD_185970 | JGI IMG/M metagenome (GOLD analysis project Ga0256913, IMG submission 185970) | Deep-sea worm associated microbial mat communities from Axial Seamount, Juan de Fuca Ridge, Pacific Ocean - Axial_Mat | ecosystem: Environmental > Aquatic > Marine > Oceanic > Microbial... | reverse complement strand
TATCCGGTGTCATCATATAAACAGTAAAGCCAAGCTTCTCGGCTTTTTTTGCCATTGTTCCAATTGTATCATCAGCTTCATATCCCTCAATTTCGTACACAGGAATATTAAATGCCGACAAAATATCTTTTATATATGGAACAGCAGTTTTTATTCCCTCAGGAGTTGGTGGTCTGTTAGATTTATACTCTTTAAATATCTTATGCCTAAAGTTTGGTCCGGGAAAATCGAAAGCTACGGCTATATAATCTGGTTTTTCTTTTGTCAAAATTTCGAGTAAAGTATTTACAAAACCAAAAATTGCCGATGTATTTAATCCTTTTGTATTAATTATTGGTCTGTTAATGAATGCATAATACGACCTAAAAATAAGTGCATAAGCATCTAAAATAAAAAGTTTTTTCATTATTAAATTTTAGTAATTTTTATTTTATAAAAGTAAGAAAAAATTCACTAGGAGTGTATTATTTCAATATTTAATTAAAATTGATTTGATTAGAATTTATATCTTTTCAACAGCAGATTTAACTTTATATCCGCTTTTTTCTGAGTATCGTCTTATTTTAATATTTGCATAAGCAAAAAATATAGTCATTATTGGGCTAATTATACTAAAGAAAACGTAAGGTGCATAATCTATCGTAGGTATCTTCAACACACTACTTTGCACAGCACCACAAGTATTCCAAGGCACAAGAACCGATGTAACAGTTCCTCCATCTTCTAGAGTTCTACTCAAAACTTCGGGTTTTAAACCTTTTTTTCGATAAATATCGGCAAACATTCTACCCGGTACAACAATAGAAATATACTGTTCTGATGCAGTTATATTCATAAAAATACTTGTTGCAACCGTAGATGCCACAAGCGAACCTGTCGATTTTGCAAAACTCACAATTCCTTCAGCAATACGAACCAATAAACCTGCCGATTCCATAACACCACTAAAAACCATTGCTGTTAGAATCAACCAAATAGTATTCATCATTCCGGCCATTCCACCTGTGGTAAGTAATTTAGAGATATTTTCGTTGTTAGTTGGCACTGATGTTTTGCCAAACATACTTTGTGATAGAACAGTATATGCAGCTTCGGGGAATTTAGTACCTTCTTTTACTAAAGACATTAATAAATCTTGCTGAAAAATTAATGCAAAAACAATTCCTAGCAATGTTCCAATAAAAAGAGCCGGAAGCGGCGGCATTTTTTTCACTATTATAACAACTAAAATAACAGGAACTAACAAAAGTACAGGACTGATATAAAACTTATTATCTATTGCTGTAAGCATCTCATCTACACTTACATTTGTATTACTTGGCGTGATAACAAAACCCAAAACAAAGAAAATAATTAGAGTTATTAATATTGTTGGACCGGTAGTGTAAGCCATATATTTTATGTGAGTAAACAAATCGGTGCCTGCCATAGCCGGAGCTAGGTTTGTTGTATCTGACAATGGCGACATTTTATCGCCAAAATATGCTCCAGAAATAATAGCACCGGCAACAAGTGCAGGATTAAAACCCATAGCTGTTCCAATTCCAAGTAATGCCACTCCTATTGTTGCAATAGTAGACCACGAACTACCTGTTGCAACCGAAACAACAGAGCTAATTACAACTGCTGCAAATAAAAATATGCTCGGATGTAATACATCAAGACCATAATAAATAAGAGTTGGAACAACTCCACTAATCATCCAAGTACCTGCAAGTGAGCCAATCAACAATAAAATTAATATTGATGGCATTGCATCGCCAATGCTTTTAACAATTTGTTTTCTAATTTCTACCCAATCTCTGCCAAGCGAAAAAGCAATTACACCTGCAATTGCCGAAGCAAATAATAATGCAATTTGATTTGGTCCTGCAACAGGATCTTCAAAATACAAAATATTTAATGCCAATAAAATTATTAAAATAACTATCGGTAAAAGTGCAATAAATATACTCGGACGCTTTTTATCCATCAACAGATTTTTCGGTAAAAATTAATATACAAAAATAAAATAATATCTGAAATATTGACTTCGATAATAAAATTTATTATATTTGTCTGAAAATCACATACAAATGAGACAATTAAAAATTACAAAATCGATTACAAACAGAGAAAGTGCTTCGTTAGACAAATATTTACAAGAAATAGGACGCGAAGAATTAATTACAATTGAAGAAGAAGTTGAACTAGCCCAACGAATTAGAGAAGGAGATACGAAAGCTCTTGAGAAACTTACAAAAGCAAATTTACGATTTGTAGTATCGGTTGCAAAACAATATCAAAATCAAGGACTTAGCTTGCCAGATTTAATAAACGAAGGAAATATTGGTTTAATAAAAGCAGCCCAAAAATTTGATGAGACTCGTGGATTTAAATTTATTTCGTATGCAGTTTGGTGGATACGTCAATCTATTTTGCAAGCTGTTGCAGAACAATCTAGAATTGTGAGATTACCTTTAAATCAGGTAGGTTCAATAAATAAAATTAAGCGAGAATTTTCGCGTTTTGAGCAGGAATTCGAAAGACAACCAACAAATCAAGAAATTGCAGATATACTTGATATATCGGTTGATAAAGTAGCAGAATCTCTTGATATTTCGGGTCATCATGTTTCTGTTGATGCCCCTTTCCAAGAAAGTGAAGATGGTAGTTTGCTAGATGTTTTAGAGAATAAGAACTCACCAAAAACAGACATTAATCTTTTAAAAGAATCGTTAAACAAAGAAATAATTCGCTCACTTTCGACACTTACAGAAAGAGAAAAAGATATAATTTGTTATTTCTACGGAATATCAACTCAACAACTAAGTTTAGAAGAAATTGGTATAAGATACAATCTTACAAGAGAAAGAGTTAGGCAAATTAAAGAAAAAGCAATAAGACGATTGCGACATTCCTCTAGAAGTAAATTGCTAAAAATGTATCTTGGCTAAATATAAATTCTTATTTTTGAATTTTTTAAAAATATTTTATGATAAAAATAATTGAATGCCCTCGTGACGGAATGCAAGGTATTAATAAATTTATACCTACAGAACAAAAAATTGAATATCTAAATACCTTATTAAAAGTAGGTTTCGACACTATTGATTTTGGTAGTTTTGTATCGCCAAGGGCAATTCCTCAATTAAAAGATACAGCCGAGGTAATAGCCGGTTTAGATATGCAAAATACAAAATCTAAACTTTTAGCAATTGTTGCAAATACCATAGGTGGCGAAATTGCCTCAAAATTCGACGAGATTACATATCTGGGTTTCCCTTTTTCCATATCGCCTTCGTTTCTACGAAAAAATATTAATTCTACAATTGCAAAATCTATTGTAACTACAAACAAATTGCTAAATATTTGCGAAAAAAATCATAAAATATTAGTTGTTTACATTTCTATGGCTTTTGGTAATCCTTATGGCGATAAATGGAACTCTGAAATAGTAGAAGAATGGGTTGATATTCTTTCAAAACTTGGAGTTAAGATTATTGCTTTATCAGATACTACAGGCGATTCTAAACCGGAAAATATTTATTCGATTTTTGCAGATATAATTCCAAAATATCGTAAAATAGAGTTTGGCTTTCATTTGCACACTACCGAAAGTACATGGTATGAGAAGGTAGATGCAGCTTTTAAAGCAGGTTGCCGCAGATTCGACACAGTTCTTAATGGTATTGGTGGTTGCCCAATGTCCGGCAAGGAAATGATTGCCAATTTAAAAACCAGTAATTTGTTTGAATATCTAGATAGCAAAAATAGAGATTATGGCATAGATAAAGATGCTTTTAATGCTGCTTATGTAAAAGCTATGAAAACTTTTCCTAGTTTTGAATTTTAATTAGTTTTTACAAAAGTATGTCAAAAAAAACAAGAGTAATAATTTCAGTTACAAACGATTTGGTTACAGACCAAAGAGTTAATAAAGTTGCTACAACTCTTATAAACAACAATTTTGATGTGTTAATGATTGGCAGAAAATTAAAAAACAGCCAAGAAATTAACCGTGCTTACCAAACTAAAAGAATAAAACTGCTTTTTAACAAAGGAGCTTTGTTTTATGCCGAATATAATCTCAGATTATTTTTTGTTCTTTTATTTACAAAATTTGATATTCTTAACTCTAACGATTTAGATACTTTAACGGCAAATTATTATGCAGCAAAATTAAAAGGGAAAAAAATTGTTTACGATAGTCACGAATTTTTTACTGAAGTTCCTGAGTTAGTTAATAGACCAAAAGTACGGAAAATATGGCTTTCGATAGAAAAACATATTTTACCGAAAATTAAAAAATCGTGTACAGTTTCTGATGGAATTGCTGTTGAATATAAAAACAGGTATGGAATTGAAATGGCTGTTATTAAGAATTTTCCTAGAAAAATAATAGTTGAAAAAGCTAATAATGAAAAGGAAGAAAAAATAATTATTTATCAAGGTGCTTTAAACCTGAAAAGAGGAATTGATAAGGCAATTAAGTGTATGCAATATATCGACAATGCCAAACTACTTATTGTTGGCACCGGTGATGTGGAAGATGAATTAAAATCATTAACAAAGAAACTTAATCTTAACAGCAAAGTTGAATTTACAGGAAGAATTCCTTTTGAGAATTTAATGAAAATTACATCGAAAGCAGATTTGGGTATTTCTATCGAAGACAAAGCAGGAGATAATTATAATTTTGGATTACCAAATAAACTATTCGATTATATTAATGCCGAAATACCTGTATTGGTGGCTAGTTTGAACGAAATGCTTAAAATAATAAACAAATACAAAGTTGGCGAAATTGCAGTTAACGACAATCCAAAAGATATAGCAAAACAGATGATAGATATTTTAAACTCCGAAGAAAAGCTAAAAGAATATTCAGAAAATTGCAAAAAAGCTAAAGAGGAACTTTGTTGGGAAAATCAAGAAGAAACTTTACTTGAATTATATAAAGGGGAGTTCTAAAAATTAGTTTTTCAACAATATTTTCATAATTAATAGAGTTTCCATAAACAACGTGAGTTCGACATAATATTACTCACAGATTCATATATTTACCTTATTATTGGTAAAACAATAACTACTTTAGTTCCTAAAGCATTAGCTTCAATATCCACTAAATCTTCGTAATGAACTGAAATAGTAGAATCTCCTGCAAAGTTAAATGTTTCAACCCTGTTTTGGTTTATTTTAGTTCCTAATGATTCGTGACTTTTGTTTTTATTACTAACAAGTTCTTTTGCTTTTTTTCTGCCAACACCATTATCAATAATTAAGCAATGAATATTACCATCAACTAGATTAATATCAATATTCAATCGTCCTATTTCTTCTTTTTCAAGATTCATTAATCCATGCCAAATGGCATTTTCTACATATGGCTGTAATAATAATGGCGGAATTTTAAATAAACCCTCATCAATATCTCTATCTACATTTACACTATAAACAAATTTATCTTTAAACCTTATCGACTCAATTTCTAAATACAAACGAAGTGCAGATAATTCTCTTTCGAGAGTAATTAAATTTTTTTGCGAATTTTCTAACACAAGTCGTATTAAAGATGAAAATTTATTCAAATACCTATTAGACATTCTTTTGTCGTTTTGCAAAATAAAAAGCTGAATAGAGTTTAGGGCATTAAAAATAAAATGCGGATTCATTTGCTTTCTAAGTGCCTGTTGTCTATACATTAATAAATCTTGATGAAGCTTTTCTTTACGTTTAATATTTACAATAATAAGCCGAACAACAAAAGCTATTAACAAAAAGAAAATTAGTAAGCTGGTAACAATAAACCACCAAGTTCTCCAAAATGGCGGTAAAATCTCAAAATCGAAAGTTGCAGGAATTTCGCTCCAAGTACCATCTTCGTTAGAAGCATAAACCATAAATTTATATTTACCAACGGGTAAAATTGGATATTCTGCTTTAACCGATTTAGAAATAACCCAGTCGGACTTGCTTCCAAAAAGTTTGTATTTGTATATTATGTTTCCTGCATTTTTGTATGATAAACCTATGTATTTAAAAGTAATATGATTTTGATTGTATGCTAATTCACAATTATTAAACTTAATTGTATCAAAATCGTTAATAAAAAACCTTTTAATAAAAACCTTAGGTGCAATACTTTTATTCTTAGATATATTAAAATTAATTTTATTTACACCTTTTTTCGACATTGTATAAATCCAACTATCATAACAAATTACTTTATTAATTTCATTTGACAGCAAGCCATATTGTTTATTATATTTTTGAATTATTTCCAAATCCATTTGCTTATTAATCTTCACTATATCAATACCTTTATTAGAAGAAATAACCATTATTGAATCTTGCTTGCATAAAGATAAAATTATATTGGAACTCAGATTTTTATCTAGATAATTAATTATTGTGTCTTTTTGTATACACAGCAAGCCGTTTCCCGAAGTTCCTACAAAAATATTTTCTCCTGTTTTATCTGCAACTATATCTTTTATTGCAATATTTAATAATGGATTTTTATCTCCAAAGCTAATCATTTCCTGATTTCTATATCGGAGTAAACCATTTTCACTTGCAATTAATTGAGTTTTATCGGGTAATCTATATGTTTTGTTTATCGATAATTTATATTTTTTATCGGGAGAAAAAACACGCTTTAGCTTGTCATCTTCTAAGAGAACAAATCCATCGTTGCTCGATAACAAAATATTATTTGCAAATGTTTCTATCGATTTAATTTTAAATCCATCAAATTCATCTACATCAAAATTAAAAAACTCATCTGCATAACCATCAAGTATTTTATATAATTTATTATCAAAACTTACAATTAACTTATCATCTGTTTTAGTAAATTTCATTGATGTTTCTTTAGTATTATCACCAACAGAAATACTTGTATTTTTAGTAATATTTATTACTAATCCATTACTTAATCCTACAATAATATCTCCATTAAATTCAATAATATCAGTAAGTTTACTAACTACATTTTCAGCAATTAACTTGTACTTAAAAACATCTAATTCGGGAATATAAATCAAAGCTTTATCTTCTGTTGAAAGCCAATAGCCACCCTCTCTGTCTTTGATAATAGAGTTTATAAGCACATCTTTAATAATTTCTTTTTTATTTATAAGCTCTCCATTTTTAGTTATGTTATATAAATAAACTTTCTTATTTTTTGTTGACACCCACAATTCATTATCAATAACTTTTATATATATAGGAATTTCATTTAATTCGCTTATATTTACAATTTTGCCATTTTTGAAACTAATTATTTTTGTATTATTTGCAACAAAGAAAAAATTATAATAGTTTGTAATATTAATATTACTTGAATTAATAGTATCACAATAACTAAAAATATAATCAGATTTAATAAAGCTGCAATTATCGGTATAAATCATTGTATCATTATTAAAATTAGATTTTATAGCAAAAACACCTCTATTATTTTTGCCAATAACTATTTTTCTATGAATTAGTTCATCATTATAAAAAATTAGCAAGTCACCTTTTTTATTAATAACAAAAAGTCCTCTTTTATTTATTGCAAACTTAATTTTTCCATATTCTACAGAAAATGAATTTCGTACATATTCCGAATTACTATACAATTCATTTTGTATAACTTTATTAAATTTATATTTATATAAGGTATCATTTTCTAAATAACTCAATTTAAAATTTGAAGATAGAAACCAAATCCGTCCTTGTTTATCTTGAACAATATCAATAATATTATTAAATGCTAAACCATCATTAATTGTATAGTTTTTATATTTATATCCATCGAAACGCGATACACCATATTGTGTTGCAATCCAAATATAATCATCTTTATCTTGAAAAACATATTGAACAGAAGAAGACAATAAACCATCGTTAGTTGTGTAATTAACATAGCTTAGCTCTTGTGCTTGAGTTTTAAAAAACGAAGCTACAATAATCAACAATATAAAAAAAATCTTATTCATTTTTCAGTCACAAATATACATAGCTTTATAAACTTTAAAAATTAATAATGTACAAACTTCAAAAATATGAGTTTGTATGTTTGTAAAGTGAAAAATCTAATTTATCTTTGGCTCGAATTATAAAATTAAAAATACTCGATATGTCGACAAAAATATTTGATGAAATTAATCCGGGAGTTGTATCAGGCAATGATGTTCAGAAGATTTTTAGAATAGCAAAGGAGAATAATTTTGCATTACCTGCTGTAAATGCAATAGGAACAAATTCTGTTAATGCAATAATGGAAGCAGCTAAGAAAGCAAATTCGCCTGTAATTATCCAATTTTCTAATGGTGGAGCACAATTCTATGCAGGAAAATCTTTACCTAACGACAATCAAGAAGCATCAATAGCCGGAGCAATTTCTGCGGCACTTCATGTACACAATATGGCCGAAATGTATGGTGTTGCAGTAATTTTACATACAGACCATGCTGCAAAAAAACTCTTGCCTTGGGTTGATGGAATGCTAGATGCAGGAGAAGATTTCTTTGAACAACAAGGAAAACCTTTGTTCAGTTCACATATGCTTGATTTATCGGAAGAAACTATAGAGGAAAATATTGAAATTTCTAAAAAATATCTTGAACGCATGAGCAAAATAGATATGACATTAGAGATTGAACTAGGCGTTACCGGTGGAGAAGAAGATGGTGTTGATAATACTGATATTGACAATTCTAAGCTTTATACTCAACCGGAAGAAGTTGCCTATGCTTACAACGAGTTATTAAAAATATCTGATAAATTTACTATCGCAGCATCGTTTGGTAATGTACATGGTGTTTACAAACCGGGAAATGTTAAACTTACTCCAAAAATTTTAGATAATTCACAAAAATATATTCAAGAAAAATATAAAACTACCGATAAACCTGTAGATTTTGTTTTTCATGGTGGATCCGGCTCTAGCCGCGAAGAAATCCGCGAAGCAATTAGCTATGGAGTTATTAAAATGAATATTGATACCGATACACAATGGGCTTTTTGGAATGGTGTATTAGAAAACTACAAGAAAAAAGAAGCATATTTACAAGCTCAAATAGGTAATCCTGATGGTGATGACAAACCAAATAAAAAGAATTACGACCCAAGAGCATGGCTAAGAGAAGGCGAAAAATCGGTTGTTGATAGACTTATGATTGCCTTTGAAGATTTAAATTGTTTAAATAGAAATTAAGTTTTATTAGTTATTTTAACAATAACTTAAAACTTTACAAACTAAGAAAATATGAAGTGGTTTAACAGACTAAAAAAAGGTATAAACACCGACACAAAAGACAAAAAAGACGTTAAAGAAGGTCTTTGGTTTAAATGTCCGGAGTGTAAAAATGTTGTACCAAAAAGCGACCATATAGATAATCTTTATGTTTGCGATTGTGGATATCACGATAGAATTGGGACAAAAGAATATTTCGAAATAATTTTTGATGACAATAAGTTTGAGGAGTTAGATAAAGATTTAAAATCTGCTGATCCTTTAAAATTTGAGGATACAAAAAAATATACTGATAGAATTGATGCAATGATTAAAAAAACTAATCATAACGATGCTATTACTACCGGATACGGAAAAGTAAATGGTAATGATTTGGTTGTTTGCTCAATGAATTTCAACTTTATTGGCGGTTCTATGGGGTCGGTTGTTGGCGAAAAAATATCTCGTGCAATTGATTTTTGTATTGAAAAGAAATATCCTTTTATGATTATTTCTAAATCGGGTGGAGCAAGAATGATGGAAGCTGCTATTTCGCTTATGCAAATGGCAAAAACATCGGCAAAACTAACACAGTTAGCCGATGCACAATTAGCTTTTATTTCGTTTTTAACTGATCCTACAACAGGTGGTGTTACAGCATCGTTTGCAATGCTTGGTGATGTTAATATTGCAGAACCGGGAGCTTTAATTGGCTTTGCCGGACCAAGAGTTATTAAAGAAACTATCGGAAAAGATTTACCTGAAGGATTTCAACGCTCAGAATTTGTGCAAGAACACGGATTTCTAGATTATATTGTTCCGCGTAAAGAACTTAAAGAAAAACTAGCATTACAATTGGAAATGTTTAAACATTAATTGAAAGCGGCTTTTGCCGCTTTTTTTATGTTTTTTTAAAATAACAATTAAATATTTTAGTATAAATTTGTAAAAAAAAATCATAAAATATGGAAAAAACATTGAAACTGAGATTAGATAAATTAGAAATTGAAAGAACAACAAAAAATATTATTGACAATACAAATTCTAATATCGATGATTTAAAGAATATTTTTAATTGTATTGATTTAACATCGCTAAATACTTGGGACAACAATATTTCTATAAAAAATATGGTTGATAAAGTTAACGAATTTAATTCTAAGTACAATTATAAAAATGTTGCGGCAATATGTGTTTTTCCAAACTTTGCTGAAACTGTTAAAACAAACCTTAAGGATAAGAATATTAATATAGCTGTTGTTGCAGGTGGCTTTCCTGCTTCGCAAACATTTTTATCGGTAAAAATTGCCGAATGCGATTTGGCTGTTTCAAAAGGTGCAAACGAGGTTGATATAGTTCTATCTGTTGGCAGATTTAACACAGAACAATATCAAGATGTTTTTAACGAAATATTCTTGATAAAACAAACCATTGGCAAAGCTCACCTAAAAGTTATTTTAGAAACCGGTTTGCACAATAGCTACAATAAAATATATCATGCTTCGTATATTGCAATGGAAGCCGGTGCAGATTTTATTAAAACATCAACAGGAAAATTACAACCTGCTGCTACACCCGAAGCTGCTTATGTAATGACTAAAGCAATAAAAGATTACTTCGATAAAACCGGTAGAAAAGTAGGTTTTAAACCTGCAGGTGGAATATCAAAAAGCGAAGACGCATTGATTTATTACAATATTGTTAGATATAATCTTGGCGAAGAATGGCTAAATAATAAACTTTTTAGAATTGGAGCAAGTAGTTTAGCTAATAATATCTTATCAGATTTAGAAAATAAAGAAATAAAATTTTTCTAATCTCAATTAGGATATTTAATTTTTCGATGCTTGATACAAAATAAACATTAGTTGTTTAGATTATACTCGAATATCGAGTCAAATTTGTTTATTATGATTAAATTTAACAAACTAAGTTTTGAAGAGGAACGTGTAATTGTAGATAAAGGTACAGAAGTTCCATTTACAGGCGAATATAATAATCATTTCGAAGAAGGCGAATATACTTGTAAGCGTTGTAATGCTGTTTTATATAAATCTAGCAGCAAATTTGAATCTAACTGTGGTTGGCCAAGTTTCGACGATGAAGTAGAAAGTGCTATAACTCGCATACCCGACCCTGACGGAAGAAGAACTGAAATTGTTTGCAGTAAATGTGGTGCTCATTTAGGTCATGTTTTTGAGGGAGAAAACTATACTGCAAAAAATACACGACATTGTGTTAATTCTGTTTCTTTAAATTTTAAAAAGAAGTAATGTTGAAATTTTGGCTTAAAGTTTAAATACAATAATACGGGCTAAATTCGATTAATATTTTCGCTAATTCTTTTTTCGGTATAATAAACTTCACTTGCTACTACAAATTTATATTTATAAGTTTTTATTATTCCATTATTAATATTTAATTTAACTATAAGAGGAATATTATCGTAATTGTTTTCTAAAAATACTACAATAGAATCATTTTCCCAAAAAGCGTCTTCTGCCCATTCCGATGGACCATTAAAACCTATTCTGGTAACAGTCTTTTTTTGTAAATCAACTAAATTAATTTCTTGATCTGGTGAGAAAATTATTTCATTATCTTCATCAAGTATCCATCTATAGCTATCTATATCAATATATTTTTGCTTATTATTATTGTAAATTAAGAATGGTAAATAAACTTGATTAAACTCTTTATCAAATGTTCCAAAAACACTGCCTTCAATAAAATCAACAGTATCTTCATATGAAAAATTAAAGTTTTCTAAACTAAAATTCTTGTCTGTTTTAATGTAGCTGCTAAGCCATAGATTTAAAGTATTATTTGGTGACAAACTCAAGGTATTTGCAAAAGGACTCTCTATTTCTTTATTGGAACAAGAAAAAAACAAGATTGTAATAATTATTATAAATATATTACTTACTGTTTGTATTCTAAATAGAGTTGAGGTGTTTTTCATAGTTATTATAACGTAAATAAACCAAATTTGTTTGTTTTTTTTAAAATGTTTATTAACCCTATTTAGTAATAACCTGAATTCGATTAATAATTATTTGAAACTGAAGACAAAGTATTAACCCGAAAAATTCATAACTTTTCTACGATTAACTAATACCAACAAATTTGGGATTTCCCGCTTTACAATTTACTAGTAGTAATTTATTCATACAATTTGCTATGCTCTTGTATGAATAAAGCGGGTTAATCAAACTCAGGTTAATATATTATTTACATCTTTTTCGGCTTTATATAATTTATCTTTACAAATATTAAGTAGTTCGGTCACTCTTTTAACCTTATTTGCAAGCTCATCTATATCAGGTTCTTCGTTTTTAATTTTTTCGATTATATTTTCAATTTCTTCAATTGCTTCCTTGTAAGTAATTTTCTTTTTTGCCATTTTCTTTTATTTAATAAAATACATTTGTGTTGGACCAAAACCTTTAACATCAATCAATCCTCTGTTCTCAAACTCAAAAAGATCTTTAACAATCTTATGGGTATTTTCCGATATATTTATTTGGTTTTCACCCGATAGTTTTTCTAATCTTGAAGCCAAATTAACTGTTTCACCAAAATAATCGAAAGCATACTTTTTAACTCCAACAATTCCTCCTGTAACATTCCCCGAGTTTATTCCAATTCTGATATTCCATTTATCAGTAATTTGCCCCTTAAAACATTTTAGGTAATTAATTATTTCTTGTGCTGCTAAAACTATGTTTTGTGCACCATTACAATCCTTTGCAAGCCCACCAATTGCCATATATGCATCACCAATTGTTTTAATTCTTTCGCAGTTATATTTTTCCATTATATCATCGAAAGCAGTAAAAATAATATTTAATTCATTAATTAAAAGTTCTGGTTCTATATCGGCAGTAGTTTTTGTAAAACCACTAAAATCTGTAAACATTATTGTTACATTTTCGTAGTTTTTTGCTTTAACAATACCATTATCCTTTAAACTGTTAATTGCATATTGTGGTAAAATATTTCTTAATAATTCTTCGTTGCGTTTACTTTCTATTTCTAGTTTTTCGTATGCATTTCTTAAGCTTATATGTATCTGAACTCTAACTTTTAATTCCTCTGCATTAAATGGTTTTGTAATATAATCTACGCCTCCACGTTTAAAACCTTCTACTATACTTTGTGTATCTGCCTTTCCTGTTAAAAATATAATTGGAATTTCTTGTGTTTTTGGATTTGCTTTAAGTTTATCGCAAACCTCAAAACCATCCATATCCGGCATCATAACATCAAGTAAAATTAAGTCAAAATTTACTTTTTCTAATCTTTCTAAAGCAGATTCTCCATCTTTTGCATACGATAAATTATAACCCTCGTCACGCAAAACATTTGCTACAACCTGAATGTTTTCAGTAATATCATCAACTATAAGTATTTTATTTCTTACCATATTAGTTGTTATTATTCAATACACTAAATTTAAAAACACTTCCTTGTCCTACTTCACTTTCAATAATAAAATCACCGTCTAAGATACTAATAAAATCTTTAACAAGATTTAATCCAAGTCCATGACCTTTTTCGTTATTAACTCCATTTGATGTATAAAAACTATTAGCTTGCAATAATTTTTCTTTAATTTCTTGGCTCATACCAACACCTGTATCCTTTATACAAACAAATGTTTTATTATTATTTTTTTCAAGATAAACTTTTATCTCTCCTTTATTCTCTGTAAATTTAATTGCATTACTCACTAAATTTCTAACAATTATTCTAAAAATATCAATATCATATATAAGCTCTTCAGCTTCGTTTATATCAATAATATAATTAATATTTTTTTGTTTAAACTTGCTTTCAAAAATTTCAGATATTTCAACAATAATATTCTTTACATTAAATTTTTCAAAATTTATATGTTCAAGATTATTAATATTTCTTGCCCATTCTAAAACATTAACCATCATCGAATACGAGGAATCTAACGATGATTGAACATTACCGAGAAACTCCTCGACATGCTCCTGTGCATATTTAAATTCTCCTGCCAAAAACATATCAAAAGACATTTTTATTGTTCCAAGCGGTCCAAGTAAATCGTGAGAAATAACCGACATCATTTTGTCTTTCACAACAATACTATTCTTTAGTTCTTTTTTTGTGATATACAATTCAATATGAGTTCCCACTCTAACCAACAACTCCTTGCTGTTATATGGTTTTGTTATATAATCTACTCCACCGGCTGTAAAACCTTTTACAATATCATCAATTTCGTCTTTTGCAGTAATAAAAATTATTGGAACATCTTTATATTCTTTTATTTGCTTAATTTTCTCTGCCGTTTCATAGCCATCTATTTCCGGCATCATTATGTCTAAAAGAATTAAATCGAAATTAGTTAAACTAATTTTATGTAATGCTTCCTTACCGGAACGTGCGTAAGAAATATTATAGCCATTATCCTTTAAAATTTTAGCTGCGAGTTTAATATTCTCATCTACATCGTCAACTATCAATATTTTATAAGAATCATAATTCATTATTACTCTTTTTATAATTTGTAAATATAAGAATTATTTTATGAATTTTATTTTGTGGATATAGCTTCTTAAAATCAAATATAAATCTTAGGGGAGTTTTAGAAATAAGTTTTTATTTCTTACCAAAATTATTAATTCTATCTTTCCACTCTTTAGTTTGCGATAAAAATGCAAAATTATCGGCAGCATAAAGTTTCTGGCTTTCAATATCAACAGCCAACAAAGAATTAATTGTTTTTTTTGTATACAACAAAGCCATATCAGTAGATTCTAGCATTTGTTCAGCAATAGAAAAAGCTTCTTTCATTAAATCTTCTCTTTTTACAAGTTTATTTACCAAACCAATTTCTTTTGCCTCTGAAGCACTCATCATTCTACCTGTTAACAGGATATCTCTAGTATTACTATATCCTATTAATGCATTAAGGTACAAAGTACAAGTTACAGGTAAAATTGCACCCAATTTTGCAGCAGGGAATCCAATTTTTGCATCTTCAACAACTAATCTGTAATCGGTAGCAGAAGCATAGCCCATTCCTCCACCAAGAGCATATCCGTTAATTGCAGAAATCACCGGCTTAGGGAAGTTAAATAGTTTTTCAGACGTACCCTCTAATAACAGAGCAAATTCGCGTGCATCTTCAATATCTTTAAAATTTTGCAGTGCCTTTAAATCAACTCCTGCAGAAAATGATTTTTCTCCTGCACCTGTTAAAATTAATAATCGTACTGATTTATCAATTTTTAACATTTCTAATTTCTCATTAAATTCATTTAACAGTTTTCTATTAAAAGAATTATGAACACTAGGTCTGTTAAGACTTACAACAGCAATACCGCTTTCTGTTTTATCTATTTTTATATTATCCATAAATGTATTAATTTGTATATTTTTGCAAATTTGCAACTAAATTATGACAAATTGTGTCTAAATTTATGTATTTTTGAATATTATTAACCTTAAATATTATGAATATGAAAAAAATCTTTACTTTAATTATTGCAAGTTTTGTAGCAACAAGTATGTTTGCACAAATACAACCACCAAATCCTTCTTTCGAGAATTGGTCGGCAGCTGATATTGGTGAATTACCTGACGGGTGGGACGGTTTAAATAGAGATATTGGATATGGTATCAATGTAGAAACTGTTACAAAAAGTGATGTTGATCCTCAAGACGGAACATATTCAGCAAAACTAACAACTGTAAATAATTCAGTATTAGGTGATTTACCAGGGGTTCTCACTTTAGGTGATATTGATTTAGTAAATCAAACAATTACAGGTGGAATGGCATATACTGATAAACCAGCTCAGTTAACAGGATATTATAAATTTAACCCTGCAGCTACTGATACTGCAACAATTGGAATTGCCTTTTATAATGGCGTTGATACAATTGGTCAAGGAATTTTTGAAATTATTGATGCAACTAGTACATGGACTGCATTCACTATTGATATCACTTATACAGGTACATTATTTCCTGACACAATGAATATACTATGTATTACGAGCATACAAAGTTCTCCAGTGGTAGGAACTGAATTAGAAGTAGATAATTTAGTATTATCAGGTGGTTCTGTTGATGTACCACAAAATTTAATGGGAGAAAAAGCTTTTTCTATTAGTCCAAATCCTGCTAATACATTTGTGAACATTAATGTGCCAAATGCAAATAACGATGTAAAAATTGTTTTACACAATACAGTAGGTCAAGTTGTTTATTCAAACAGTTTTAATAATGTAAACGAAGTTAAAGAAAAAATAGATATTTCTGAATTTAACAGCGGAATTTATTTTGTTGAGATTATCAATGGGAATAAAAGCAGTATTGAAAAACTTATTATAAAATAATGAGAATTAAAGTCTTATTAAAATGCTTCCTATTTTGGAAGCATTTTTTTTTGTTATTTTTTTTATAACTCCAAAAAAAAGTTTAAATTGTGCAATAAATTTAAACTATCTGTATGTCAATAACCAAGAAACTTATAATTAGTATAATAATTGCATTAGTACTTGTATATCTACCTTCAATGGGGTATTTAGGAATTAAAAACAAACAAGATTTTTACCAAGTAGGTTCCGATAGAATTGAGATAATAGCAAAACAACATGCTCTTGAGATTGAAGAACAATTTAATAAGTACTTTAGTGTAATACACACACTATCAAATGTAAATCAATCAATTGAATTAATAAACAAAGAAAACAGAGCAAAAGTAATTTTAACTAATTACAAAAATATTTTAAACGAAAATACAGATATTGATGGAATATGGGACAGCTGGGATTTCTTTCAAACAGACAGTAACGGTATAAAAATAGAAAAAAGAATTTCTTACTCAGCCGAAAGATCTAACAATCAGATAACAACTAAAAGAGAAATAAAAGGAATTTCCGAAGCATACGGAAAAATCAGAAAAGAAGGTGCTGAGTATGTAATGGAACCATATTTGTACTCATTTTCCGGTAAAAAAGCTGATGAAGTTTTAGTTACATCTTTAACAGAGAAAATGTTTATAAACGGCAAACAGGTTGGCATGGTTGGTATTGATATTAGCCTAAATAGTCTTCAAAATATATTAAATAAAGTTGAGAATATTAATCAAGGAAAGGTAGAACTTTTATCTTACGAAGGTCAATACTTAAGTGCACAAAACAAGAATCTTATTGGAAAAAATGCTTTTGAAGAAGGAGATACACTTTTACAAAAAATTAAGAATGGAAATGCATTTTCCATATTAGCAAATGATAACTCAACAAAAGTTTTTAAAACCTATATGCCAATTAAATTAGGAAATTTTCAAAAAAATTGGATACTTGTAATATCAGTACCTAAAGAAATGATAGAACAAAAAGCTAACGACAATTTTATTCTAACAATTATAATCGGTTTAATTGGAATTATAATTCTATCAATAGCAATTAGTTTTATTACAACTCCAATGATATCGCCAATAAGAAAAATCACAAACTTATTAAAACAACTCTCTAAAGGCGATATCGAAAATATCGATAAAGTAAAATACAAATCGAAAAATGAAATTGGCACAATGGCAACTGCTCTTAATAATATGATTGATGATATAAAAGACAAAGCAGAATTTGCCGCAGAAATTGGCGATAATAATTTTAATGCTAAACTTAAAAACTTAAACAAAAAAGATGCTCTAGGCAACGCCTTAATAAATATGAGAGATAATCTTAAAAAAGCCGAAGATCTTGAAAAAGAACGAAAACAAGACGAAGAAAAACGAAAATGGGCAAATAAAGGAGAAGCTATTTTTGGAGAAATCTTACGTACAAACAATAATAATCTAACAGAACTAAACGATATTTTCCTTAAAAATCTTGTAAAATATACAAATTCAAATCAAGGTGGTGTTTTTTTAATTAACGACCCAGACGATAACGAAAAGGAAAAAACATTATCATTAGTATCGGCTTATGCATACGAAAGAAAAAAGTTTTTAGAAAAAGATATTCTTTTTGGCGAAGGACTAGTCGGCACTTGTGCAATTGAAGGGCTAAGTACATATATTACTGATATCCCTGAGGATTATATAAATATAACATCAGGTTTAGGAAGTGCAAACCCAAGATCTTTATTACTTGTTCCATTAAAAACAGATACCGAAATTATTGGTGTTATCGAAATAGCTTCATTTAATGAATTCGAAGAATATCAAATTAAATTTATCGAAAAACTTGCAAAAACACTTGCTTCATCAATAATATCGGTTAAAGTTAACGAAAAAACCGTTTTACTACTTGAGCAAACTCAACAACAAGCCGAGGAAATGCAAGCACAAGAAGAAGAAATGCGACAAAATCTTGAGGAATTACAAGCAACACAAGAAGAAGCTGACAGAAAAGCTAATGAAATGAAAAGCTTGATTGATTCTCTTAAAGAATCAAACTATTTAGTAGAATACGATACCGATGCTAAAATAATTGATGTAAATGATAAATATCTAAAACTTTTAAGCTTAAATAAAAAAGATGTTATTGGCATGCATCATAAAGACCACTTAGTTCTAACAAAAGAACAAGAAAGTACTTATGAGCAATTTTGGGCTGATTTAAAAAATGGAATTCCTAAAAAAATAATTTTTAATATTGATTATAACGGACAAAAATTTACTTTTAATGAGAATTATATTCCTATAAAAGATATCTTTGGTGAAGTAACAAAGATTATTAAACTAGCAAATAATATTAAGGATTTTAAAGATTATAACTAATTTAACACAAAAAATATGACACCAAGATTTTTAATGGCAGACAACTCTCAAGATAATCCCGACAGATTATATGTTGTACACACCGAAGAACCAAGTTTTATTGTAGGTTTCGATATAGAAGATTTTAACCAAAACCAAGAAATACAATGGTTTGATGGTGAACCAAATGAAGAAACAATTGCAGATTTATTAGCTGACGCTGAAGAATTTCTAGAATCAGAGCTTGATAATCAAGAAGATATATTTGAAGAATAAATGTTAATTAATGTTACAGAAAGTAACATTATAATACATTAATCGTTTTACTCGAAACAAAACTTTTTATTATGGTAAAAAAAATAGCTTCGTACACGCTTATTGCAATTGTAATGGCTGTTACAATTATTGCAATTCTTGCAGTTTGGGATATTATTGCAGTTGAACATATTTTAACAAAATCGCTTCAATCACTGTTTATTATCTTTATTGCTGCGGTTATTATTTTATTCATCTTTGCTGTTATTATTAAAGATGGTAATTTTTCTAATAATCCGCCGCCTAATTATATGAAATAAGAGATTTAATTACATACTTAAAGCACTATACAAGATTTCTATCGGGTGTAGTGCTTTTCTGTTTGTGCCATCTTCTATTTGATGACGACAGCTTGTACCAACAGCCGAAATTAAAACATCATTGGCAGTTTTTCTGATAGTTGGGAAAAGCACCAATTCACCTACTTTCATAGATAAATCGTAATGTTCTTTTTCGTAACCAAACGAGCCGGCCATTCCGCAACAACCCGATGGAATTTCTTCGGCAGTGTAGTTTTTTGGAATTTGTAAAATTTCTAATGTTGGTTTTGTTGAGGCAATTGCTTTTTGTTGGCAATGTCCGTGTAGTTTTATGTGTTTTTTCTCGTTGCTAAATAATTCTTGCGAGATATTTCCTTTTGCAAATTCATCGGCTAAAAACTCATCAATCATTAGTGCATTTTTTGCAAGTTTTTTTGCTTTTTCTTTCAATTCTTGATTTACCAAATCGGGATATTCGTCTCTAAATGTAAGAATTGCCGATGGCTCGATACCCAAAAGTGGTGTTTCCTTGCTAATTATTTCTGATAAACTCGTTACATTCTTTATTGCAATTTCTTTTGCTTTTCTCACAAATCCTTTTGAGATAAAAGTTCTACCGCTTTCCAGATGTTGCGGAATTATTACTTTATAACCCAATTTATTAAGCAAACGAATTGCTGTTATTCCCAAATCTACATCGTTGTAGTTTGTAAACTCATCAGAAAATAAATAAACTGTTTTTTGCTCTTCTACATTTTGTTTCAGTTTTTCAACATATTGATTTAATGTAGTTTTATGCAAAAGAGGAATACTTCGTTTTTGCGAAAAACCAATAAAATATTTCATCAAAGATGAAGTGATTTTACACTTGAAAAAGAAATTTGTAATTCCTGCAATTTTTTGCCCAATGCGATTATATTTTGTAATATTAGCAATAAGCTTTGAACGTAACGGAGCACCGTTTTTATCGTAATAATGTTGCAAAAACTCTGCTTTCATTTTTGCTACATCAACATTACTCGGGCATTCGGTTTTACACGCTTTGCACGATAAACACAAATCCATTACATCGTAAATTTCTTTATGATTAAAACGATTTGCTTGTTTCGAGTTTGTTAAAAACTCTCGCAAAATATTTGCTCTTGCTCGTGTTGTTTGGTTTTCGTTTTTACTTGCCTGATAACTCGGACACATTGTTCCGCCAAACAAATGCGATTTTCGGCAATCGCCCGAACCATTACATTTTTCGGCTGTTTCTAAAATCCCGCCATTTTCCGAAAAATCAAAAACTGTTTCAATATCGGGGATTTCTTTTTCGGCCTCGTAACGCAAATGGCTGTCCATTGGCGGAGTATCAATAATCTTACCAGGATTAAAAATATTTTTCGGATCCCAAAGCTGTTTTATTTCTTTAAATGTATTGTATATTTTATCGCCGTACATTATCGGGATAAACTCGCCACGTAAACGCCCATCGCCATGTTCTCCACTTAAAGAGCCACGATATTTTTTTACTAAATGAGCAACATCAAGAGCAATATCATGAAAAGTTTCTTGTGCTTCCAAAGTCTTTAAATCTAATACAGGTCGCAAATGCAACTCGCCTGTATCTATGTGAGCATAATAAACACAAGAAACTTTATATTTTTCTAAAATCCTGTTAAACTCTTGCAAATATTCGGGCAAATCAATAGGGCGAACCGCTGTATCTTCGATAACGGGCACAGGTTTTTTGCTTCCTTTCATATTCGACAGTAAACCCAAACCTGCTTTTCGTACAGCCCACACTTTTTGGATATCATCGCCCCAAACCAAAGGAAAATTGTAGCCAAAATCGTTTTCTCGCATTTCTTTTTCCATTGCCTCGGCTGCCGACAAAATACTTTCTTTTGTAGTTCTTATAAACTCAACAATAAGCATTGCTCCCGGGTCGCCATCAATAAAAAACCGATTTTTTTCTTGCTCAACATTTTCTTTCGACAAATCCATTATGGTTTTATCCATAAGCTCAACTGCGTCAGGATTATGTTTTAAAGCAATAAGATTTGCTTTTGCAGCTTCTTCAACCGAATTTAAATGCACACAAACTAGTACTTTTTCTTTTGGCGGAAGTGGTAAAATATTAAGTTTTATTTCTGTGATAAACAAAAGAGTTCCTTCTGAACCTGCTATCAAATTTGCAAAATTAAATTGCTTTTTTGTATCATCTTTAAAGCTATAGCTATCAGCAAGAATATCAAGTGCATAGCCGGTGCTTCTGCGTTTTATTTCTTTGTGCGGATATTCTTTTTCTATTTCATCAATAAAATCCTTATCGGATAAAATTTTGTCAATCTGTTTGTATATCTTATTTTCGAGACGAACACCACGCGTTTTCTTTTTAAAATCTTCTTTGCTTAATGGAGCAAACTCAACTTCCGAGCCATCGGATAAAAAACCACGAACAGAAATTGTGTGGTCGCGAGTAGCACCGTAAATAAGCGAATGTGCTCCGCAAGAATTATTTCCCACCATTCCGGCTATCATAGCTCGGTTTGATGTGGAAGTTTCAGGAGCAAAATGAAAGCCATGGTTTTTTAAAACAAGATTTAACTCATCTCGCACAACTGCCGGCTCAACTATAACGTAGCGTTCTTGCTCGTTTATTTCTTTTATCTTGGTAAAATATTTAGATACATCAACAATTATTGCCTTACCTACAACCTGCCCTGCCAAAGAGGTTCCTGCTGTTCGCGGAATAATTGGCACAGAGTGTTTACCTGCAAAAAGGATTATTTCTTTTATATCATTTTTTGTTTTCGGATATATTACGGCTAAAGGTTTTTCGCGATATGCCGAAGCATCGGTTGAATATATTAAGAGCATTTTATTGTCGGTAAATATCTCACCCTCAATATTTTCTTGTAGCTCTATAAGTTCTATATTCAAATCCATTTATAAAAGTTTTTGCAAAGATACATATTTCTATTGTTCTATTGCTCTATGGTTAAATGGTTCTATTGCTCTATGGTTAAATTGTTCTATTGCTCTATTGCTAAATTGTTCTATTGCTAAATGGCTAAATGGCTTTTGTCTAAAATCTAAGGTCCAATTACTAGTTACTTTTTTATTGGATATTGATAATTCCTTGTTGGTTATTGGTTATTTAATTCTATGGTTCTATGGCTAAATGTTTTTTTTGACGCAGATGTACGCTGATACTTTATGATTTCTCTACCACAGATTATTAGGATTTATAGGATTATTTGGATTTCTTATTTTTTAATCTTTTTAATCTGATAATCTGTGGTTAATATTTTTATAGTTCTATAACTAAAGTGTTAAATGGTTCTATGGCTTTTGTCTAAAATCTAAAGTCTAAAATCTATTAATAAAACACAAGTTATATTTTTTTTCTACATTTGTACTTAGTAATTTTTAAAACAACAACTGAAAAGTTTGTTAAAATGCTGATTATATGGAAATTAGAAGGATATTTGATTTAGTAGATAATTACGAAGAAAAATTTAATAAAGACGATGTTTTTGGAGCAAAAGAAAATGGCTCGTGGAAAAAATACAGCGTTAAAGATTACAGAGAATATTCAAATAAGATTAGCTATTCGCTGATGGCAATGGGGATAAAGAAGAATGACAAAATTATTACAGTTACCAATAATCGTCCCGAGTGGAATTTTTGCGATATTGGGATAATGCAAATAGGGGCTGTTCATGTTCCTATTTATCCAACAATTAGCGATGAAGAATATACTCATATATTAAACAATGCTGAGGCAAAAATTGTATTTGTATCATCAAAATTATTATATAATAGAATTAAACCTATTGCAGATAATATTGAAAGTATAACTGATGTTTTTGCTTTTGATGAATTTGAAGAATCGCGAAATTGGCAAGAATTTTTAGATTTAAGCAAAGGCAAAGAAGCTCAGTATGAAGAGGAATTAGCAAAAATAAAGGATAGTATTTTACCCGATGATGTTTGTACATTAATTTACACATCGGGAACAACCGGATTATCTAAAGGTGTAATGCTTAGCCATAATAACTTTTTAAGTAATGTTGATGGAGTTTTACCAAGAATACCAATTAACGAAACAGATAGAGCATTAAGTTTTTTACCACTTTGCCATGTTTACGAAAGAATGGTTGGCTACACATATCAAACCAGAGGTTTAAGTATATATTATGCCGAAAATATGGGAACAATTGCTAACGATTTAAAATCAATTAAAGCAAGTTTATTTACTACTGTACCTCGCTTGTTAGAAACGGTTTACGACAAGATTATAACAAAAGGAAAAGATTTAGAAGGTTTTAAAAAGAAGATATTTAATTGGTCTTTAAAATTGGCAAATAATTATGACTTAGAAAATCAAAATTTTATATCAAAAATAAAAATGTCGATTGCTGATAAGTTAGTCTTTTCTAAATGGCGTGAGGCACTTGGCGGAAATATTAAGTTAATTGTGAGTGGTGGTGCATCGTTACAACCAAAATTAGCAACATCGTTTTATGCTGCAAAAATTATGGTTGCCGAAGGTTATGGTCTAACCGAAACCTCTCCTGTAATTGCCTTTAATGATATAATGTCTAAAGATGGTTTTATGATTGGAACTGTTGGTCCTATTATAGACAACACAGAAGTTAAAATTGCCGAAGATGGCGAAATACTTGTAAAAGGTCCCGGAATAATGAAAGGTTATTATAATAACGAAAAAGAAACAAAAGAAGTTATTAAAGATGGTTGGTTTCATACCGGAGATGTAGGCGAAATTGTAAAAGGTAAATTTTTAAAAATTACTGATAGAAAGAAAGAAATATTTAAAAATTCTGCAGGGAAATATATTGCTCCTCAAGTAATTGAAAATAAATTTAAGGAATCGTTTTTAGTTCAACAGATTATGGTTGTTGGCGATGGCGAAAAATTTGCGAGTGCATTAATATCACCAAACTTTAATTACCTGCATTATTGGGCAACAAAGCATAAAATTCATTTTAGAGACAACAAAGAATTAATCCAAAATGAAGAAATTATAAAAAAAGTTCAAGACGAAATTAATAGACAAAATAAAGAGTTAGCAGTTCACGAACAACTAAAAAGATTTAGATTAGTTTGCGATGAATGGACACCTCAATCTGGTGAATTATCTCCTACTTTGAAAAAGAAGCGTAGAATATTATACAAAAAATACGATCATATCCTAAGAGACATATATCAATATGCAGAAGGCGAAGAAGATAGAGCTATAAAAAAATAAATTAAATAACTAAAACTATATTAATATGAAAAAAACAGTATTATTTTTATCGATTATTGCATTAATTGTTTTTTCTATTTCTTGCAAAAAAGAAACAGTTGATGAAGTTGCACCACTTATAACAACAGCATCGATGACAGCAACAGTTAACGATACAGCATGGACTTCGGTAACAAGAGTATCAAAAAACTACACAAATCTTAACACATTTGTTATAACAGGTACTTCAAGCGATGGAAAAGTTATAGCTGTAACAGTAAAAGGCGAGCAAGTTGGAACTTATACATCTTCAACTTCAATTGATTCGTTAAACGCACAAGTTGGAGCAGTATGGAAACCAAATTCATCGTTAAACTATGTGAGTAAAAACGGTACTGTTAAAATTACAGATATCAACACAAGTGATTTAAGAATTTCCGGTACTTTTAGCTTTGAGGTAGTAAACAGTTCTGATTTAAACGACAGTTTTGGAATTACTTCCGGTAAATTTGATAATGTAAAATACAGTGTAAGTGATAGTTCTAAAGTCGCCTATTAAAACAAATTATCAAATAAAAAATCCCTTCAAGATGTCTTGAAGGGATTTTTATATATTAACTTAGAATTAATTAATCGTTCATTGTAATTAAGAACTCTTGATTTGTGCGTGTTCTCTGCATTTTTTCTGATAAAAAACGCATAGCTTCCTCAGAATTCATATCACCGATGAAGCGGCGTAATACCCACATTCTGTTAAGCATTTCTTTGTCGTAAAGCAAGTCTTCTCTACGAGTACTAGAAGCATTAATATCAACAGCAGGCCAAATTCTCTTATTAGATAATTTTCTGTCAAGTTGAAGTTCCATATTACCGGTTCCTTTAAATTCTTCAAAGATAACTTCGTCCATTTTAGAACCTGTTTCGGTTAATGCAGTAGAAATAATTGTTAGTGAACCACCATTTTCGATATTACGAGCAGCACCAAAGAAACGTTTTGGTTTGTGCAGTGCATTTGCATCAACACCACCGGAAAGTACTTTTCCGCTTGATGGTGATACAGTATTATAAGCACGTGCTAAACGAGTAATTGAATCTAGAAGCACAACAACATCGTGTCCTGTTTCTACTAATCTTTTCGATTTTTCTAAAACAATATTTGCAACACGCACATGACGTTCTGCCGGCTCATCAAAAGTAGAAGAAATAACCTCTGCATTTACATTACGTGCCATTTCTGTAACTTCCTCAGGTCTTTCATCAATTAAAAGAATAATTAAATAAACCTCGGGGTGATTTGCTGCTATAGCATTTGCAATTTCTTGCAAAAGAATTGTTTTACCAGTTTTTGGTTGTGCAACAATTAATCCACGCTGACCTTTTCCGATAGGTGCAAATAAATCAATTATTCTTGTCGATAAATTTGCTTTGCCATCTCCTGTTAAATTAAATTTTTCATCAGGAAATAATGGTGTTAAATAATCGAAAGGAATTCTATCTCTTACTAACTCAGGCGATAAGCCATTAATTTTTTCAACTTTTGTTAAAGGAAAATATTTTTCGCCTTCCTTTGGAGGACGAATAATACCTGTAACAGTATCACCTGTTTTAAGACCAAATAACTTAATCTGCGATTGCGAAACATAAATATCATCAGGAGAACTTAAATAATTAAAATCTGATGAACGCAAAAAGCCATAACCATCTTGTATAATTTCTAATACACCTGTAACAGAAATAATTCCTTTAAAATTTGTTTCCGGTGTTTTTCGTTTATTTCTATTATTTTCGTTATTCTCTTGTTTTCTAGGAGTATTTATCTCTTTTTGAAAATCTTTTATTGGTTTTTCTTCTGCTTGTTGAACAGGATTTGGTCTTGCTTCTTCTTTTTGAACAGGAGTTTCTTTTACTTCTTTTTCAACAGAATCGAATAAAGTTTTTTCCTCTTTAATTTCTTTTACAGTAGGTTCTTCATTTTTAAGTTCAGCCTTCTCAGGTTCTACTGTAATTTTTTCTGTTTTTCTGATACGTGGTCTCCTTTTAGCAGATGGTTTTTCTTTAGTTTCTACTTTCTCACCTGTATCTTTTTTCGCTTCATTTATTGCTTGTTGGTCTATAATCTTATAGATTAAATCTTGTTTTTTGAAAGATTCAACTTTTGCAATCTTTAATTCTTTTGCCATTTTTTTTAATTCCGGCAATAAGAACTTATTAAGTTCTAAAATATCTAACATATTATTATAAAAATTTAATATTTTTGGATTTATTTTTCTTGATTAACAAATAAATGTTAAAGTGTTCTAAAATGATTTTATATTATTTTGAAAACTATTTGTAATGAAAATCTATTTGAGAATTCAAATACAATGCAATGATAACTATTTATATGCATATTTTCAAATAAAATTATCATAATATTCAAAAAAAACATCATTTTTTTTAATAAAATACTATTTCAAGCATAAAATATGTAACAAATACTGGTTAGTTACGTATAATTATTCGCCTACAAAAATTATATTTCTATGAGACAATTAAAAATCACAAAGCAAGTAACTAATAGAGATGAACTCTCTTTAGACAAATACTTGCACGATATTGGAAAAGCCGAATTAATTACAGCAGAAGAAGAAGTTGAATTAGCTAGAAGAATTAAACAAAACGACCAAGCAGCATTAGAAAAGCTGGTTGTTGCTAATTTACGTTTTGTTGTTTCTGTATCAAAACAATATCAGAATCAAGGATTAAGTTTAGCAGATTTAATTAACGAAGGAAATCTTGGACTAATAAAAGCTGCCAAAAGGTTTGATGAAACACGTGGTTTTAAATTTATTTCTTATGCAGTTTGGTGGATTCGCCAATCTATTTTGCAGGCACTCTCGGAACAAGCAAGGATTGTTCGCTTACCTTTAAACAAAATTGGCTCATTAAATAAAATTAATCGCTCACTTTCTAGATTAGAACAATTATTAGAACGAGAACCATCTATTGAAGAACTTGCAGAAGATGTAGGAGTTAGTGTAATAGATGTGAAACAGGCTCTTACAAATAAAGGCAGACCGGTTTCAATGGACGCTCCTTTGCATGATGATGAAGACAATAGCTTATATGATGTTTTAAGAAGCAAAGAATCGCCTAAACCTGATAAAAGTTTAATGACAGAATCTTTACAAAAAGAAGTAGACAGAGCTCTTAACACACTTACCCCAAGGGAAAAAGAATTACTTTATTTATATTATGGCTTAGGAAATACTGTACCACATACACTTGAAGAAATAGGTATAAAATTCGATTTAACCAGAGAAAGAGTTCGTCAAATAAAAGAAAAAGCTATTAGACGATTAAAGCACACATCTAGAAGTAAAGTATTAAAAACTTATTTAGGATAACAAAAATCAAGTTAGATTTTGTTAAAACATTGTTAATTTTTTTATTTAGATAAAACAATAATATTTCATATTTTGCATTCTCTAAATAAACACATTATATGTACAAATATTTAATAACAATAGTTTTATTATTCACCTCGTTACTAATCTTTTCGCAAGGTAGTAAACCTGTTGTATTAATTTCGGGAAAAGTTCTTAACGAAAGAAATATGCGACCTGTTGATGTTGATGTAAAAGTTATTTACGAAATTTTACCGGAAGGAAAAGAAGCCGGAATTGCAAGAATTAATCCTATAGATGGTTCGTATAAAATAATTTTGCCTTACGGAAAAAAGTATGGATATATGGCTTTTGCCGAAGGTTATTATAGTGTAACAAAATCGCTAGATGTTACTAAACTAGACAAATACACAGAAATTGAAGAACAAAATCTTATGCTTGCCCCACTTAAAAAAGACCAAGTTGTAAGATTAAATAATATATTCTTTAAAAAAGGAACTGCAGAACTTGAAGCATCATCGTATCCTGAACTAAACAGATTTGTTGAATTTTTAAAAACAAATAAAAAAATCGTTATTGAAATAGGTTCTCACACCGATAACAGTTTAGACGATAAAGAAAGTTTAGAGCTTACAAAAAAACGTGCTCAAGCAGTTGTTGATTATCTGATTTCTAAAAAAATTAAAGAAAATAGAATTCAAGTAAAAGGATATGGTCTTCGTTTTCCTCTCGGATTTAATAATAGCGAAGAAGGAAGAGCTTTGAATAATAGAATTGAATTTAAAATAATTAGTTTAAAACCCTAATTAATTTCTTTTTTCTTTATCTCATTAAAATTACTAAATCTATAAATTGCATAAACCAAACTTGCTGTTATAAACAAGGAGCTTATAACAATGTATAAATAGTTTGTTTTATCATCAACAATGCTTTCTGACGACATATTCTCTACTCCCATTTTATATGTGATTAAAACTGCTGCTGCATTATTAACAAAATGTGCAAACATTGGCAGCCATAAACTACCAGACCAATATAATAAATAACCAAAAAACATTCCCATCACAAATCTGGGTAAAAAACCAAAAAACTGCATATGTATCGCACTAAAAAGAAAAGCAGAAATAAATATTGCAATATGAATATTTAAGCGTTTTGCTATAAATTTCTGAATGAAACCACGAAACATTAATTCCTCTCCAATTGCCGGTATTAAAGCTATCATAAATAAATTTAAAATTAAACCGGAAATACTTGATACATCTAAAAATATTTTAGTAATTCTTTCAGCATTTTCTTCCATTTGCCTCATTAAATCTTCTAGCCAAACCAAAGTTTCAGGCAACAGCATTTTTGAGTTAAACTCTGACATAACATCTATCAGTGGCATACCAACAATCATAACCATACCGGCAAGTAACAAAACAAGCAAATTAGGATTTTTATTTAATGATAAACTTGATAAGACATTAGTTCTGGAAAGATAGACTATTAATAAAGGTGGGATTATAAACATTCCAATTGATTGAAATATTTGACTAATTTTTGTAAACATTACAATACTTGGCTGCGAATAATCTCCTGATAAATAAAAATTAAAATTACTAAAGAAATTAATATCGAAAAATAAAGTATAAAAAATAATTCCAAACACAAATAGAACTATTGCTCCAAGTAAAGAAATAAGTACTGTTGAGAGTATTATGCTTAATGGAGTTTTTAAAATAGGTTTTTTCATATTACATAAATTTATCGCAAAGATAGTTTAAGCATATTCTACAAACAAAAAAACCACTCCAAATATGGAGTGGTTTATAAAATATTATTGTTATTTAATTATTGAATAACAATTTTTTCTTGATGTATAAAACTTTCGTTTGATAATCTGATATAATACACACCTTTTGCATACTGCTTAATATCAATATTTTGACGAATAACATCAACATTATCAAAACTATTAGAGTAAACTACTTTTCCGTTAATATCTAAAATATCAACAACAACATTTTGTTTTTCTACAAAATTTGCATTGATAAAGAATTGACCATTACTTGGATTTGGATATACTTCAAAAGTAAGCTCATTACTAGTATAAGAGATTCCTGTAATGTTCTCAACAAAAATTGAATCTGAAGCAATACATCCGTTAGTATCACGTACGGTAACATAGTACCAACCGAAGTCGTTTACAACAAACTGAACATATCCACCTGTTAACGATGAATCTGTATTATGCCAGTAAATACTATCATAAGTACCGGAAATATTCATTAAGTATGGGAAATCTGAGCTACTAATAATAACTGTATCTCCTTGGTTAATTGTAACTGATGGAGAATAATGAGTGAAAGTACCTATTGTTGTATCATTAAGCTGATCCTCATCGTCAAAATAATCTAGATATACTTTAAAGTTATGAGTAGTCATACCGGCTAAATTGGTAGTTTGAGCAAAGTTAAATGTTGCAATTTCACTTGGATTTAAGTCTGTAGCCAAAATAAATGTATCGGCAACTGCTGTTGCACCATCAATTTCGTACCAGCCGTAAATTGTGTCATTTGCAGCAATAATACTAGTTCCAACATTCTTTACATCAAATGGGATAGTATCTTGACCTGTATAATAACAAGATGAATAATCGAGATTTCCGGGATTAACAATTGTTAGATCTGTCATCTGATTGTAAATCATAACCTTATCTATAAATATATTGTTACCCCATTCAGTAAAACCATCGAAACCTATAGAAATAGTTTGTCCGATATAAGCAGATAAGTCAAAATCATACTCGGTCCAAGTAGCAGAAATTGCTTGATATCTAGAAATAGTATCAATATTTGTCCAAGTAGTTCCATCAGTAGTTATTTGAATAATTATTCTATCATCATCTGTTGTATATTCATCATCGTGAACCATATAAAAATTCAGGTGAGGATTTGATTGTCCTGTTAAATCAAAATTAACAGTTGATAATCTTGTTTCTCCTGAACTTGCATTATAGCAATTTAATTTAGCTAAATATCCTCCATCGTAAGGAGAAACTGATGGTGAAGTTCCTGTTGTTTCTACAGACCAAACTAAACTTGTTCCCGATGCTGTTTGATCCCAACAACCAGAAAAAGCACCTGTTTCAAAACTTTCAATATAAGGATATGTAGTAATGGCATCGCAATAAGTTGTGAAAGTATATGGTCCAGCCCAAACACTTGAATCTGACCCGCAATCTGCTCTTACATAAAATTCGTAAGAAGTATTTTGTGTTAATGTATCAACTGTAAACGGGTTATTTGTTGCATCATCAACTGTTGGTGCTAAACCGGTTGTATCAAAACCTGCAAGTCCGAATAAGATATCCCATGTTGTTGCAAAATAACCATTCCACGATAAATCAGCTGAAGTAGTGCTTAAATTTGCAAGACCTAAATCTGTAGGAGTAGGACAATTTGCTGTAGTTGTAAACTGGAAAGGTCCAACCCAATAACTTGTATCAGTTGGGCTACAAGCATCTCGAACATAAAATTCGTAGCTAGTTTCCGCTTGCAATGTATCAACTGTTAACGGATTTGTTGTAATATCAACAGCTAGAGGACCTAAACCTGTTGTGTCGAAACCTGCTGTTCCAAATAATACATTCCAAGTGGTTGAACCACCTGTTGTCCAAGCTAAATCAGCAGAAACATCCATTAAATTCTCAACACCTAAGTCGGTTGGTTTAGGGCAAGTTACTCTTTCTATTATTAAATCGAAATCAGGAATATTATCTGGTGAAGGCCATGTATCAATCATAATATAATAAGAACCGGCAGTTAATTGAACTTCATCAAAATAATGAATTACAACTACACTGTTAGTGCTTGATAATATACAATTAGACATTGACGGACAATCTGAAGTTAAAGCAATACCAGTATAACTAGTTGTTTTAGGATCAAATGTAATATTTACAACCATATCTTCTGTTACTGTAAATTCGTAGAAAATATCTTCCCCACCATCGTAATAATCCAGACATGTTGTATCGTTTGTATTTTCTCTTCCAACAGTTGTTTGAGCTAAATCTTCCCATACATTAGAAATAAAGTCTGCAGGTAAACTTGCAGGAATAGGATCAGAGCATGCATCACCCAAATTAAATGTATTAAATGAAAAAGGACCTACCCAAATACTTTCGTTACCAACTCCACAAACTCCTTGCACATAAAAATCATAATTTGTACCCGGTGTTAATGTATTTAAAGTAGTAAAAGTATCTGTAACATTTACAGTTGTACCTGTTCCAATAGTAAATCCTGCTATATCATATTGTACATTCCATTCTGATTCAGAACCAAGTGGTGTCCAACTTAATGTTGCTTCACTTATTGTAATATCGCTTGCTAACAAAGAATACGGTTCCGGACAAGAAGGTGTTGTTCTAACTCTAAAGTTATCTACAAATAAATCATTATCAGCATTTGACACAGTAGATTCTGCATACATAGCTATTTTAACAATACCTGAATATGATGACAAATCAATAACTATATGTTGACCTGTGTATGGTATATCATTATACACATATGATGAACCTGCATTATCCCAAAGCCTTAATGTATCAGATAAATTCCAAGTTGTTCCATTATCTGTAGAAATAACTACTGCAAATTTATCATCAGTACCATTAGTATCAGGAGCTGCATGAACTAGATAAGTTGTTAATGCTAAATCAAATTCTAATTGATAGTTATTTCCTGTTCCCAAGTCAATAGATTTAGAAATTAACCAGTCATATTTGTTTGAACCATAAATATTATTTCGTGCACTAAGGTTTGAACCCGTATTTGCATAGTTATTTGAATACCAATACGAAGTAGTTGTACTTGTAAAGCTTGTTGGTTCTGATATTTGACCTTGAGCTTTAGACCAACACATAGGAACAAATGTTGAAAAATCAACCATGTATTCAGGAATTGTTACTCCACAATCTGTTGAGAATGAATATGGGCCTGTCCATGTACTTGCATCGCCTAATCCACAAGAATCTTGTACATAAAATTCATAGATTGTACCATCTATTAATCCTGTTACAGCTAAGAATGTATCCGTTAGTGCAATTGCTGTACTATCATTCATATTAAAACCTGTTTCTCCTAATACTACATTAAAATTACTTGCTCCACCCGGTGTCCAAGAAAGAGTTGCCGAATTATCTGTAATATCAGTAACATTTAATGCTGTAGGAGCAGGACAACTAACATCGGTTGTAAAAGAGAATGGTCCTACCCAATAAGATGTATCAATATCATTTTGACCACAATCTGCACGAACATAAAATTCATATGAAGTAACTTGTGTTAATGTATCAATATATAAAGTATCGTTATTAAAATCATTAACTGTTGGTGCTAGACCTGTTGTATCAAAACCGGCTTCTCCAAATAAGATATCCCAATTTGTTGCAAAATATCCGTTCCAAGTTATATTGGCTTCTTGAGCTGTAAGGTCAAAAGCATTTAATGATGATGGTGTTGGACATGAGGCAGTAGTTGTAAATTGGAAAGGTCCAACCCACTCACTTGAATCGGTAGCACCACAAACATCACGAACATAATATTCGTATGATGTTTCCGCTTGCAATGTATCAACTGTTAGTGGATTTGTTGTTATATCTACTGCAAGAGGTCCAAGGCCTGTTGTATCAAAACCTGCTGTATCGAATAATACATTCCATGTATTTGCTCCGCCTGTTGTCCATGTTAAATCTGCTGATGTTGCAGAATTTAATGTAACTCCTAAATCTAATGGATTTGGACAAGTTACTAATGTAATAGTTAAATCAAAATCAGGAATATTATCCGGTGTAGACCATGTGTCTATAATTATGAAATAAGTACCTGCTGTTAAATGAACTTGCTGAAAACCATGAGGTGTTGCATTAGAATTAGTGCTTGTTTCAATACAATTTGTAGAAGAAGGGCAATCACTTGTTAAAGCTATTCCAGTATAATTAGTTGTTTTAGGATCTAGTTCTACATTAATTACCATATCAGATGTTAATGTAAGTTCGTAAAAAATATCTTCTCCACCATCATAAGAACCTAAACATGTTGTGTCAGAATTATTAGTTCTTCCAACAGTTGTTTGAGCTAAATCTTGATATACATTAGCTGTAAAATCTGCCGGTAAAGATATTGTTAAAGGTGCTGTACAAGCATCTCCAATATTAGGGGTTGCAAATGTATAAGGTCCAACCCAATTACTTTCATCACCGGCACCACAATCAGCTTGTACATAATATTGATATGTTGTACCTGGTGTTAATCCTGTTAAAACAGTAAATGTATCTGTAAGATTAAGCATTGTACCTGTACCTAATGTAAAACCGGTTGTATCCCATTCTAGATTCCAAGCTGTTTCAGTTGCTCCAGAAGTCCAACTTAATGTAGCTTCAGTTAATGAAATATTTGAAGCAGTTTGGTTTAAAGGTGAAGGACATGTAATATTCTCCAATTTAAAATCATCGATTGCAAAACCTGAATAATAAACATTACCATCAGTCGTCCCCATATAAAAACGAACCTGAAAGTTTGCATTTCCGGTAGCATAACTTGTTACATCAAAGTTATAAAATGTCCAATCTGTTTCTTGAAATGATGCTGCATTAGACCAAATCTCAACCCAATTTGTTCCATCAAAAACCTCAACGCCCATATGATCATACGAACTAGACTCACAACCAGAAAAACTCCAATAACTTAACTCAATTGTTGTGTAAGTTGAACAATCTATAACCGGTGAAACTACATCTTCTCTAGTCATATTAGCAAGATAATCTATACCCAAAGGGTTAGATAATATATTATTATCTCCTAAACCAGTATGATCTGTTGCAGGTTCTGCAACAGCTGTGTCTCTTTCCCAAGAGCCATTTAGTGTCCAAGCTTGGTCGGTACTAAAATCATCTTGAAAAATAATTTGTGCATTTCCGTAAAATGCGAAGCCAATGACCATAATAAAGGACATAAGCCATCTTAAATTTGTTTTTCTCATATGTATAAATTTAATTTGATTTTTTATTAATTGCTTTACAAAGCTACGAAAATAAATTATGTATTCAATGAGTATTTTATGTGGTTCACTAAAATTTGATAAAAAGGCAGAAACAATACTTAAATAGCATATTGACAGGGTATTAACAAAGATAACTACTTACACATAAATAACTTGACTTTAAGATTATTACAAACAAAAAAAGCCACAGAGAAAAATCTCTGTGGCTTTATATTAAAAGCTTGTTTTATTAATTAATAAACAATAAGCTTTTCTTGTTTTACAAAGTTCTCATTTACTATTCTAACATAGTAAACTCCTTTTGAATATTCATCGATATCAATTGCTTCATTAATTGCATCTACACCGTTAAATTCTTTTGTGTAAATTGTTTTTCCGCTAAGATTAATTATCTCTACAGTAAAATCAATTGCAGTATTAAAGTTTGCATTCAATGTGAATTCACCTTTGTTTGGATTAGGATAAATATTTAAACTAATATCATCAATAGTGTTAATTCCTATTGTTAATTGAACATAAACTGAATCGAAAGCATCACAATCATTAGTATCTGTTACTAAAACATCGTACCAACCATCAACACTTACATCTAAAGTTTGGTTCATAGAACCATCATTCCATAAATAAGAATCGAAGTTTGCACCGGCATCTAAAGTATATGGATAACTATTTGTAGAAATAGTATCATTAACACCACCTAGGTCAACAGTTAATTCATAATGAGTTACAGTTCCGATTGAAGTATCATTAACTTGATTCATATCAGTACCCGGCTCATACTCGAAATAAACTTTGAAGTTATGAGTAGTTAAACCTGCTAGGTTACCGGTTTGTACAAAAAATGCAAACATTGTATCAGTAGGATTAATATCTGTTGCAATAATAAATGTATCGGCAACAGCAGTTCCACCGTCTAGTTCGTACCATGCAAAAATTGTATCAGTTGCAGCAATTACAGTATTTCCAACATTTTCTACAAAGAAAGGAATAGTATCTTGTCCTGTGAAACTACAATCTGAATAATTTTCATTTCCAGGCATTATTAATGCTAAATCGGTAACATCATTTTCTCTGATAACAATAGAATCAACTCCTGTACCATAAGCACTATATGAAGCATCAGATACATCTCTAAATCTAAATCTAAATGTTCCTGCATAAGCCGAAAGATCATGTTCTGCCATATTATAATTACTTTCACTAGAAGATGCAGATAAGGTATCTAATGTTATCCAATTTACACCATCGTCAGTTGAAATCTCAAAGAATGTTGTATCATGACTAGCAACTTTTGCTGCTATTACATCATCATCTTTCCACATAAATGAGATTTTATGATTTGCAGGTAAGATAAAATCTGGAGATTCTAAATGTGCAGGAGTTGAGTGACTATATGTTATTCTGGCAGCATATGTTCCGGAATATGATTCAGTAGACATTTCCCAAGTTCCTTCTACATTATTGAAACAAATTGGCAATTCATCAGCATTTTCTTCAAAATCTTCTATCCAAGGAAAAACTGTTATAACATCACACTCAGTAGTAAATTCAAATGGACCAACCCAAACTGAGGTATCAATATTATCTTGACCACAATCTGCACGTACATAAAATTCGTAAGAGGTTGCAGGTTGAAGTGTATCAACTGTTAATGGATTAGTTGAAATATCATTATCAGAAATAGCCATACCTGTAGTATCAAATCCGGCTTCACCAAATAATATATCCCAATTTGTTGCAATATAACCATTCCATCCTAAATCAGCAGAAGATGAAGTTATATTTATTACATTTAAATCAGTTGGTATTGGGCAAGAAGCTGTAGTTGTAAATGTAAAAGGTCCTGCCCATACACTACTATCACCGGCACCACAAATATCACGTACATAATATTCGTATGTTGTTTCAGCTGTTAAAGTATCAACTGTTAAAGGATTATTAGATGTAACACTTGAAGCTACACCTGCAGTATCGAATGGAGATTCTCCCAAAAGAATACCCCACTCTGATGCACCACCTGTTGTCCAAGTTAAATCTACTGAAGTAGGTCCTAAATTTTGTATATCTAAATTTGTTGGCACAAAACAAGTTGGACCATCTTGTAATAAGAAATCATCAATTCCAAATCCATAATTAGTAGCAGCAGAATAAGTTTGATGAAAAGCAATATAAACATTTCCTGTATATCCGGTTAAATTAATAACATGTTCTTCCCAATCAGTATTTGTACAATCAAATGTTCCCAAATTCACTGTAAAACTTGCAATATCCGAAGTAGTAGTTGATAGTAAAACATCATATGTGTTATTATAGGAAGAATTTTCAACAACATCCCACCATCTAATTTCCATTCCATCTACAATATCAAATTGTGGAGAGATTAAATAATCATCGTTATTTCCCATTCCGTGAGCTACATAAGAACCTGAATGTGGTGTTATATATTGATTGTCTTTAGACCACATATTACCGTTATTATCGTTATCTACAACAGACCAACAATCCCATGCTCCATCAAAATCTTGAGTATAAGGGAAAGTATTTATTGCATCACATGCAGTAGTAAAAGTAAATGGACCAACCCAAGAACTTTGGTCTCCACCACAATCAGCTTGTACATAAAAATCGTAATCTGTTTGAACAGTTAAGCCGGTAATATTAATAAACGTATCGGTTGCGGCAACAGTTGTTCCTG
>Ga0256913_10000100_pt1 | contig 38097 bp, 30 predicted proteins | sample Axial_MatmetaG_FD_185970 | JGI IMG/M metagenome (GOLD analysis project Ga0256913, IMG submission 185970) | Deep-sea worm associated microbial mat communities from Axial Seamount, Juan de Fuca Ridge, Pacific Ocean - Axial_Mat | ecosystem: Environmental > Aquatic > Marine > Oceanic > Microbial... | reverse complement strand
AAGGACGGGGTAACTTTTTCTGATAAATACGTCACATTCGGTTCCCGAGGAGGCAGCCGTTTTTTTGGCTGTCTCTTCCATCAGCCGGAGTGCCTGTTCCCGCCAGTTTTCGTCGAATGTCCGGAGGATCCCCTGTATGACCACCTTGTCAGGCATAATGTTATAGGCCCCGTCGCCGGCAATTTTTCCGAATGCCAGCACTGAAGGGATCTCCGGCGGGCGGTTATCTTCCATGGTCTGTTCCAGCTCGACCAGTATCTTAGCGGCAGTCAGCACGGTGTTGTCGTATGTGTCGGGCAGGGCTGCATGGCCTCCCTTTCCGCGGACGGTCAGTGTAATTTCGTCGGAAGAAGCCATGTAGATACCGCTTTTAAAGCCCAGCTGTCCTGCTTCCAGCTCCGGAAACACATGCTGGCCGCAGATAAGTTCCGGAACAGGGTTTTCCAAAACGCCGTCTTCGATCATCCGTAGGGCACCACCGGGTGCCAGTTCTTCTGCCGGCTGGAAAATATATTTTATGGTACCTTCAAATTCATGACGTAATTCACGGAGGATCTTCACAGCCCCGAGCAGGCAACTCATGTGTACATCATGGCCACAGGCGTGCATCACACCGGAAGTCAGGGATTTGTACGGGACATCGTTTTTTTCGGTTATCGGAAGGGCGTCCATGTCGGTACGCAGGGCGATGACTTTTTTGTCGGGATTTTTCCCTTTGATGAGGCCTGTAATGCCGTAACCGCCTATGCCGGTTTGGTGTTCCAGTCCCCATTCGTCCAGCAGGCCAGAAATATAGGCAGCTGTGTTTTTTTCCTGCTCGCTCAGCTCGGGATGCGCATGCAGATAGTGGCGTATTCCGGTGATATCACGTAGGTCGCGGCGGACTAATTCTTTGATGTGTGTTGTAGTGATCAAAACTCGGCTGATTGTACTAACAAATGTACATTATTTTTATTCAGCTCAAATCCAAAACCAGAACTAATGGAACACAGATGACGCGGATGTAACGGATGGTCACGGATAATAATCTGTGTAAATCAGCCTGATCTGTGTTATCCGTGTTCTATTAAAAAACGCTAATTTTGTTTAAAACATAAAAATAAAAAGCCGTGGAAAACAACTACTTACATGCTGATATCACTGATAAAATATTAAAAGCATTTTATGCTGTTTATAATACTCTTGGATATGGGTTTCTTGAAAAAGTTTATGAAAATGCCATGATGATGGAATTGAGCGATATGGGGCTTGCATGCAAACAACAACAGCATATTGATGTTTTTTATAAAAACGGTAAGGTAGGTGATTATTTTGCTGACATAATTGTGGAGGATAAAATAATCATTGAACTGAAAGCTGCTGAAGGGCTAGTTGAAGAAAATGAGTATCAATTAATAAACTATTTAAAAGCAACAGAGAAAGAGATAGGTCTGTTATTGAATTTTGGGAAAAAACCTCAATTCAAAAGGAAGATATTTACCAATGACAGAAAACAATAGCACACAGATGACACAGATGCTACGGATAATCGCAGATAAAAAGATCCGTGCAGATCAGTCCAATCCGTGTTATCCGTGTTCCATTCCGGTAGCACACAGAAGATACAGATGCAACGGATAATCGCAGATAAAAAAATCCGTGCAGATCTGTCCAATCTGTGTCATCCGTGTTCTATTACAACAGCATACAATCCCGTACAATTTCCACCCCTTTGCCCATGAACAGCTTTTCGTGTAAATTTGCCGCATGGAAAGTACAAGATTAAACAAGGTGAATAAATTGCTGCAGAAAGACCTGGGTGAGATCATACAGCTCGATATGAAGCATGTAACCAGAGGTGCCATGGTGACGGTGACTAAAGTGAAAGTTACGTCAGACCTGTCGATTGCCAGGGTTTACCTGAGTTTGTTTGCCACAAAAGATAAGGAAGCGCTGCTTGAAGAGATCAGAAAACATGGAAGCGAAATACGTGGTAAACTCGGCAACAGGGTGCGGTATCAGTTGAGGGTAGTTCCCGGATTACAGTTCTATGAAGACGATTCGCTGGACTACATTGAGAATATTGACCACCTGCTGCATGATGAATAACGGTTTTCAGGAAACAACATTTAACAAAAAAACTCCATGCAATACGATCCGATAAAAAGAAAGCTGGGAAAAGTGTTTAATACCACGCCGGCTCTGCGTAAATTGTTTTACCGTCTGCTCGACCTCCTTCTTCTGCGGTCGTGGCATATCCGGAAAGCCATAAAACAGTGGGTGCGCGAAAGCCGCGGCCCGAAAAAAGTGCTGGATGCCGGCTCCGGTTTCGGCCAGTACGAATATTATATGGCTTCGAAACATAAAGACTGGACCATAAAAGGGGTGGATGTGAAAGAAGAACAGATTGCCGATTGCAGCAATTTTTTCAGTAAAATCGGTTATAAAAATGTCTCTTTCGAAGTAGCCGACCTGACCAAATTCAAAGAACCTGAGACTTACGATTTTGTACTTTGTGTTGATGTGATGGAGCATATTGAAGAAGACGAGCTGGTGCTGAAAAACTTCTGCGATTCGCTGAAGCCGGGAGGTTTTCTGCTGATCTCGACACCTTCCGACCAGGGTGGTTCCGACGTGCATGAACATGAACATGAGGAAGGTGATCATTCGTTTATTGACGAGCATGTGCGGGACGGTTACGGTGTGGAAGAAATAACGGCCAAGATGAAAGCGGCGGGTTTTTCGCGTACGGATGTTTATTACCAGTACGGAAAACCTGGAAAAATTGCCTGGCGGTTGAGCATGAAATACCCGATCGTGATGCTGAACATTTCCTATCTGTTTTTCATTTTACTGCCGTTCTATTATCTGCTGACTTTCCCGGTGGCGCTGGTGCTGAATTATCTGGATGTCAGCAGGCACCATAAAACGGGCACGGGCCTGATTGCCAAAGCATGGAAATAAATTCCGGAAAATAGTAAATTCGTAGACTAAACCGAACCTTATGCAGCTTCCGCTATTTATAGCCAAAAGATACTTGGTCTCCAAAAAGTCGCACAATCTGATCAACATCATCTCGCTGATCACTGTCGCGGGGCTGACCATCGGCACGGCGGCGCTGATCATTGTGTTGTCGGTCTTCAACGGTTTCGAGAGTGTTATAAAAACGATGTACAACATCATAGATGCCGATTTTGAGATCACTGTGGAAAAGGGAAAGACGTTTCATTTTGCGGAATTTCCGGCGGAGAAAATTAAGGAAGTACACGGTGTCAGAGATTTGGCCGAAGTGGTGGAAGAAGATGTCCTTTACAAATACCGTGACGACCAGTACATTGCCAGGATCAAAGGGGTGTCGGAAAACTTTCCGGAGCTTACAGGCATTGACACCATGCTTGTTGACGGCAGTTTTGTCCTGCAGGAAGGCGCAGCCGATTTTGCCGTAGTGGGGGCAGGGGTGGCCTGGTACCTGGGAATCAATATTCGCAGCCTTACCGACCTGCTGAGTGTGTATGTGCCTAAAAGAGGGAACCCTTCGTCGTTTAACCTGTCCAATGCTTTCCGGATGGAAGCCATCCACCCCGTGGGCGTGTTGTCCGTCCAGCAGGAGTTTGACGAAAAATATGTGATCGTACCTCTCCGTTTTGCCAGAAAACTGCTCGATTACACCGACGAGGTGACGAGTATTGAAGTGTTTATCCTTCCCGGTGCTGATGCGGACCAGATACAGGAAAAACTGGAAAAAATATTGGGTCCGGGTTATGTTGTGAAAAACCGTTTCAGGCAAAATGAAACCCTGTTTAAATTGCTGAAGTCTGAAAAAACGGCCATCTTTTTTATTCTGGTTTTTATTCTGATTCTCACTTCTATCAATATGATCGGTTCTCTTTCCATTCTGATCGTGGAAAAACTGAAAGATATCGCTGTACTGAAAAGTATGGGCGCCACCAAAAAGCTGGTGTCGGGAATCTTTATGTCTGAAGGCCTGCTCATCAGCCTGCTCAGTTCTGTGGCGGGATTGTTCCTGGGGATGGTTATCCTTTATCTGCAGCAGCGTTATGGTTTCGTCAAGCTGGGATCCGGCGAAGGTGATTTCATCATCGACGCCTATCCCGTAGCCATGAAATGGAAAGACTTTCTCTATGTTTTTTTGACGGTTATGGTGATTGGAGCTCTGGCTACCTGGTATCCGGTACGAAATCTGGTTAAAAAATACCATGCCGTGACTTTAAAATAAAACGATTTTTACTCTGTTTAAGCAACCTTTTCCATCCGGTTTGTTTCTTCTATGTATAAATAATGGTGTAAAAAGCTAAAGTTTAACACAATTAACCATCATCAACCAGAGCAATAATTATATATTTGCAGGCTATATTTAAATTATTCATCAAATAATCAAAAAATTCACATGAAAAAATTTACTTTTCTCACAAAGGTTTTGTCTTTTTTGGTTGTTTTCAGTCTGATTACAGGCTATGCTTATGCGGCAAAGACAATCAAAACAAGCGATAACAGCCGGACAGGCTTGCAGTTTCTGACCAAAGGCCAGATGGATCTTAAACTGCTGAATACGGTTGGACTGATCAAGACCGAGTTAATTAAAAAGGAAGGCACAAGTTATGTCAGATTAGTGGTTCCTGCCAGCACCAAAGGTTTTGTTTATGGTGATCCGGAGATTCCGGTAAGAAGGAAACTGATTGAAATTCCTTACGGCGCCACTCCGAAAGTTAAGATCATCAATTATGAGATCAAAGAATATAATTTAGCTGATTACGGAATTTCAGTAGCGGTACTTCCGCTGCAGTATTCGATTCCGAAAAGCGGTGATGTGCCTCCGTTTGTTTACAATGCAGAGACTTATCAGAAAGATATTTACCTGGATCATGACCTGGTTACGGTGGATGTGCTGGGCATTATGCATGGTACCAGAATTGCCAGAATAAATATTGCACCGGTATATTACAACCCCGTAAAAAACACTATCCGTGTTTACGAAAATCTGGAGTTTGACATCGAATTTGCAGGCGCTGACCTGGCGCTGACACAGACGCAGAAAGAAAAATATTATTCACCTTATTTCAGTAGTCTGTTAAGCTCCATTGAAAATTACAATGACCCGGCAGAGAGAGGGGATAACTTCACAAGGTATCCCGTAAAATTTGTGATTGTTTCCGATCGTATGTTTGAAGACCAGTTGCAACCTTATATTGAGTGGAAACAGAAAAAAGGTTTTACGGTTGTTGTAGGTTACACAGATGATATCGGTACAACAAAGCCGGCTATTAAAACTTATTTACAGGATCTTTATGATGCAGGTACACCGGAAGACCCGGCCCCTTCATTTGTTCTTTTTGTAGGCGATGTGGCACAAATCCCGGCCTGGGATAACGGTAACGGCGTCACCGACCGTAATTATGTAGAATATACGGGCGACCTGTTCCCTGAAATTTTCTACGGAAGATTCTCGGCTAATAATGCAGCTCAGTTACAACCGTTCATTGATAAAACTTTACAGTACGAAGAATTTACAATGCCGGATCCTTCATTCCTGGGCGAGGTAGTGATGATCGCCGGAATGGACAGCGGCTATGGCCAGACATACGGCAACGGCCAGATCAATTACGGAACGATTAATTATTTTAATGAAGATCACGATATCCTGTCACACACATATTTATATCCCGGATCGGGTAGTCATGCTTCCGATATTATTCAGAATATTAGTGACGGTGTGGCTTTTGCCAATTATACGGCACACGGCTCACCGGACGGATGGTACAGTCCTTCATTTACAATTAGTGATATAAATTCACTTCAGAATGATGGTAAATACGGCTTACTCGTCGGTAACTGTTGCCAGACGAGTATGTTTGGCGGCACCTGTTTTGCCGAAGAAATTGTCAGGGCAGAAAACAAAGGAGCCATTGGTTATATAGGAGGTTCTAACAGTACCTATTGGGATGAAGATTATTATTTTGGTGTCGGTTATGGTCCGGTAAGTGAAAATCCTCCGTCATACGATGAAACCGGTCTGGGTAATTACGACCGTGCATTTCATGATCACGGAGAAGACTTCGGAGATTGGTGTATAACAATGGATCAGCAGGTTTATGCAGGTAACCTGGCTGTTTCCGAAAGTGGTTCCTCACATGAACAGTACTACTGGGATATTTATAATCTGATGGGCGATCCATCCCTGATGATTTATTACGGTGTTCCTGATGAGATGACCGTCAGTATGCCGGCAGCCATCATGTTCGGACAGCCTTCCATTTCGGTTGATGCGGTTCCTTATGCTTACATCAGCATTACTATGGATAACGAGCAGTATGGAATTGCACTGGCAGATGAAAACGGACATGCTGATATTGACCTTGGCGCATTTCCCGCACCGGGAATTGCCGATGTTGTGATCACAGCCCAGAATTATGAACCTTATATTTCCACTATCGAAGTGGTACCTGCCGAAGGTCCGTACATCATTTATGCCGGTGACGTAGTCCACGATGACGCCGGAAACGGAAATGGTTTAATTGATACGGGAGAACCAATCACACTTGACTTAACAGTGGAAAATGTGGGTGTTGCTGATGGTGATGCTGACGTATTGCTGACGACGGATAACCCCTATATCACAATGACTGATTCAACGGAAAACTATGGTGCTGTTCCTGCCGGAGAAGAAGTTACTGTAAATAATGCGTTTGCTTTTGATGTGGCTAATAACATACCGGATCAGACGAATGTTAGTTTCACATTAACGGTAACAACACCTGACAGGGAAGATTTCTTGTCATCTTTTAACAAGGTTGTCAACGCCCCGGTTCTGGAAATCGAGTTTGCAGAAATTGACGATTCGGAAGGTGGTAATGACAACGGCAGACTGGATGCCGGTGAAACCGTGAACCTGATTTATAATGCATATAACAACGGTCACGTGGCTTCAGCCGAGGCTGTGATGGCACTTGCTTCTTCCAGCGAATATGTCACTGTCAATACGGCAAGTATTGATTTAGGCGTGATTGATTCAGCAGGATATGCAGAGGTTTCTTTTGAAGTAGTCATTAGCGAAGATGCTCCCATAGGTGTTTTAGCCAATTTTGCTGCTGACCTTGTTGCCGACACATACTCGGCATATAGTAGTGTAACTTTACCGATCGGCCTGGTGGTTGAAGATTTTGAAACCGGTGATTTTACAAAATTTGACTGGACATTCTCCGGTGTTGCCGATTGGGAGATCATTGAAGGTGATGATGTTTACGAAGGAGAGTATTCGGCAAAATCGGGAGATATTACAGACAATCAGACTTCTGTTATGGAGCTTGTTATTAACGTTCCGATGGATGATGTGGTCAGCTTCTGGAAAAAAGTAAGCTCGGAAAGCAATTACGATTATCTGAGATTCTACATCGACGGTATAGTAGTTGGCGAATGGGCCGGTGAGATTGACTGGTCGTTTGAAGAGTTTGATATCACTGAGGGTGAGCATACCGTAAAATGGGCTTATGAAAAAGACGGAAGCGTCAGCAACGGAGACGACTGTGCGTGGTTAGACTTTATTGTCTTTCCCGGTACAGCAGCCGTGCCGTTGTATGCTGATTTCACTTCAGATGTCCAGCAAGTATATGATAATCCCGAAGTACACTTCTTTAGTCAGTCCGGTGGAAACATTACCTCGTATTACTGGGAGTTTGAAGGCGGAGATCCGGCTACTTCCACAGAAGAAAATCCTGTTGTCAATTACAATGCTCCGGGAGTATTTGATGTAACACTTACCGTTTCCGATGGTGAAAACGAAAGCACAATCGTTAAAGAAGACTATATCACAGCACATGAGTGGGTAGGAATTGAAGAGCCTGAAGCACTGACTTACAGTCTCTATCCGAACCCGACAAATGGTGTGTTTACACTGGAAGTAAGTTCAGAAGCAAGTGTCGAAATCAGAAATACGGTTGGAACACTGGTGTATATTAATGATCATGTGGCTGCCAAAGAAAGAATTGACCTGAGCAGACAGGCAAAAGGGATATACCTGGTACTTATCAAAAATGATCAGAAAAGTTTTGTTGAAAAACTCGTAATTTCAAAATAAATTACTCTAAAGCTTAAATAAAATGAAGAAATTATTTTTTATCGCAATCATTATTCTGGCTTATGTTTCAGTACAGGCATCTGACTGGGTGAAAGTCACTTCAGATCAGCCTGCCAAAGCAGACATAAAGCTGGTAAATTCTCAGGTAAGCCGGTCCACCGTTCATTTCACACTGAATGGTTTCTGGAAAAATGTAGTGGAGACAGATCATGGTACGGCCTGGGTCATATCTCTTGATAATGATGTGCGCCCGTTAGTTAAAGGCGCGCCTGATTTGCCGCTGTTTTCGGCTTCGCTGGTGGTTCCCGACAGAGCAAAAATGAAAGTAAATATCGTTTCATCGAAGTATGTCGAATTTAACGATGTCCTGATTGCTCCGTCCAAAGGAAACCTTACCCGTGATATAGACCCGGAAACTGTTCCATATTATTTTGGAACGGCGTATGATAACAATGCTTTTTATCCTGGAGATCTGGCAGAACTCAACGATCCTTACATCATTCGCGATGTCAGGGGACAGGCAGTGCATTTTCAGCCTTTTCAGTATAATCCCGTAACAGGCATATTGCGTGTTTATTACGATGTTACCATCGAAGTGGCGGAAGATGGCGTATCCGATGTGAATGTGTTGGATAGAGCCGGATTCCCCGATAAGATCAATGATGAATTCCACAGAATTTATCAGGATCATTTTCTGAACTTCGATGCTCTGACGAGCCGTTACGATCCGGTGGACGAACATGGCAATATGCTCATCATCAGCTACGGTGATTTCATGGATGAAATGGAACCGCTGGTGGAATGGAAAATCAAAGAAGGTATTCCGGTGGAAATGGTGGATGTGGCCGACATTGGCAACTCATCAGCCATCAAACAATATATTGCCGATTATTACAATGACAACGGCTTAACTTTTGTAATCCTGGTTGGTGATGCCCAGCAGGTACCTTCAAGTTATTCCAGCGGAGATTCCGACAATAATTACACTTATGTTGTCGGGAACGATCATTATCCCGACTTGTTTATCGGTCGTTTTTCGGCACAAACCGAGGCTCAGGTAGAGACGCAGGTACAACGTACACTTGATTATGAAATCAACCCGAACGACGAAGAAACCGACTGGTACACACATTGCCTGGGCGTTGCTTCCAGTCAGGGGCCCGGAGATAATAATGAATATGATTATGAACATATAAGGAATATTCAGGATAATAAATTGATTCCGTTTACTTATGATTATGCCTATGAATATTTTGACGGTTCACAGGGTGGAAACGATGAACCCGGCAATCCGTCACCGGCAGATGTAGCTGTTGGTATTAATGAAGGTGCGAGCATCATTAATTATACAGGCCATGGCAGTACAACTTCATGGAGTTCTTCAGGCTTTTCAAATTCAAACGTCAACCAGCTGACAAATATGGGTAAACTACCTTTTATTATTTCGGTAGCGTGTGTTAACGGTAACTTTGTTAACAATACCTGTTTTGCCGAAGCATGGTTAAGAGCCGAAGATAACGGAGAGCCGACCGGTGCTGTGGCTACCATTATGTCAACCATCAATCAAAGCTGGAATCCTCCCATGCGTGGACAGGACGAGATGATTGATGTTTTAACAGGTGCAGACGAAAATAATCAGAAAACAACTTTCGGCGGACTTACGATGAACGGATGTATGGGCATGAATGATGCTTATGGAAGCCAGGGCGCCGAGATGACAGATACATGGACAATCTTCGGTGATCCCTCTTTGCTGGTACGTACAGCTGTTCCGGGTGACCTTGCTGTATCACATCCATCAGCTATTATGCTCGGCATGAACACACTGACAGCCACTTGTGACGTGGATGGTGCTCTGGTTGCCCTGAGTCTTGAAGGAACTTTGTTGGGTAGCGCCTTCGTTGACGGAGGTTCTGCTACTATTAATTTTGATCCTCTGGAAAACGTTGGAGAATTGGATATCGTTGTAACGGCTTTTAATTACAGACCTTATATCTCGACAATTGAAGTGGTACCTGCCGAAGGATCATATATTGTTTATGTGGCTCATCAGGTAAATGATGCTTCAGGTAATGATAATGGCCGGATAGACTACAATGAAGACATCTCATTCGGATTTACCATAGAGAATGTTGGTGTTGAAGATGCCGATGTAGATGTTGAATTATCCATAGACAGTGAATATATTGTATTTACCGATTCAAATGAAAATTTCGGTACGGTACAGGCCGGCGAAGAAGTATCTGTTAACGATGCTTTCGCTTTTGAAGTGACTGATAACGTGCCTGATATGACAACGCTGAACTTCACAATGACGGCTACAACACCCGACAGGGAAGTGTTTACTTCCGATTTTACGGATGTTGTCTATGCTCCTGATTTGGATATTGAATTTACGGGAATTGATGACAGCGAAGGCGGAAACGGCAACGGAAGACTGGATGCCGGAGAAACAGTGATTTTAAATTACCACGCCTTAAATAGCGGTCACACCTTATCTCCCGAAGCAACGATAAGCCTGGCATCTTCCAGCGAATATATTACTGTAAATACGTTAAGTGTTGAGTTAGGTGCTATTGACTCAGCAGGATATGCCGAGGCAGCATTTGAAATAGTTACAAGTGAAGACGCTCCTGCTGGTGTGCTGGCAGATTTCAGTACCGACCTGGTGGCTGGAGCTTATACGGCACATGCTACTATGATGCAGCCCATTGGTCTGATAGTTGAAGACTTTGAAACCGGCGACTTCACAAAATTTGACTGGACATTCTCAGGTGCTGCAGACTGGGAAATCATTGAAGGAGAAAATGTCTATGAAGGTAATTTCTCGGCTAAATCGGGAGCCATTACTGACGACCAGACTTCTAACCTGGAGCTGATCATTAATGTGCCGATGAATGACACCATAAGCTTCTGGATGAAGGTAAGCTCGGAAAACAATTACGACTTTCTGAAGTTTTATATAGATGACAGTGAAAAAGGAAGCTGGTCGGGTGAAGCAGGATGGTCGGAAGAAAAAATAGCCATTACTGAAGGCGAACACACCCTGAAATGGGCTTATGAGAAAGACGGAAGTGTCAGCAACGGCGACGACTGTGCCTGGATTGATTACATCATACTGCCGGGTTCGGTTTCCGTCCCGCTTTATGCTGATTTCTATTCTGATATTCAGCAGGTTTACGACAATCCCGAAGTGCACTTCTTTAATTCAGCAGGTGGTAATATTACATCATATTACTGGGAATTTGAAGGCGGAGACCCGGCAACTTCCACGGAAGAAAATCCGGTAGTTAATTACAATGCTCCCGGAGTATTTGATGTAACACTTACGGTATCGGACGGTGAAAATGAAAGCACAATCGTAAAAGAAGATTATATAACGGCACATGAGTGGGTAGGTGTTCCCGAAGCCATCCTGGATGAGGCTTCCGTTAAAGCTTATCCCAATCCGTTTGACAGCAAAGTAAACATCAGCATGGCCCTGACACAGCAAAGTCATGTAACGGTGGATATTTTCGATGTTACAGGACGCAGGGTTGTTTCACTGGCTGATAAAGAGCTGGGTGCAGGAACTCATACGTTCACCTGGAACGCTGTTTCCATGGAACCCGGTTTGTATTTCTACCGTGTCCGTACAGCTGAGAAAACGATCACCAAAAAGATTGTTCTTGCCAGATAAGACAGGAAATTAAACAAATGGTAAAAACCGCTTTCCGGTAACGGGAGGCGGTTTTTTTTATCTTTATCCCCTTACTTTTTAGACCGTTTATAAATTAACAAGATAGACCCCTGAAAATGTAATAATCGTTGTTTTAATATAGTAACTTCGCACCATCAAATAAACAATAAATATTCCAAGACAATGGATAAATTATTCAAATACAGAAAGGACGCTTTTGCTTATCATGCTTTGGGGCGTCCGGGAAAAATCGAAGTAATTCCCACAAAACCTTACTCAACCCAACGCGACTTATCGCTAGCCTATTCACCCGGAGTGGCGGACCCGTGTCTGGCCATAGAAGAAACTCCCGAAGATGTATATAAATACACCGCCAAAGGAAATCTGGTGGCTGTCATCTCAAACGGAACAGCAGTCCTCGGGCTCGGAAATATCGGAGCCATGGCAGGAAAACCCGTGATGGAAGGTAAAGGGTTGCTTTTTAAAATATTTGCCGATGTTGACGTGTTCGATATCGAAGTTGACAGAACTGATGTGGATGAGTTTATTGAAACAGTAAAAGCCATTGCTCCTACGTTCGGAGGGATTAATCTGGAGGATATTAAAGCTCCCGAATGTTTTGAAATTGAACGCAGGCTTAAAGAAGAACTGGACATCCCTATCATGCACGATGACCAGCACGGCACGGCCATTATTACTGCTGCCGGACTGATGAATGCTCTGGAACTTGTTAAGAAAAAGATAGGCGATATAAAAATTGTAGTCAACGGTGCCGGAGCAGCGTCAGTTTCATGTATACGATTGTATATCCGTCTGGGGGCAAATCCGGAGAATATTATTATGTTGGATAGTAAAGGCGTTCTGCATAAAGACCGAAAAGACCTCAACGATATTAAAAAACAGTTTGTTACCGATAAGCCTGTTCATACTCTGGTAGAAGCTGTTAAAGGTGCAGATGTCTTCCTTGGTTTGTCCGTAGGTAACGTGATGACAAAAGAAATGTTATTATCAATGGCGGACAATCCTATTGTTTTTGCGTTGGCAAATCCCACCCCTGAAATAGCTTATGATGTGGCTAAAGCTACTCGCGATGACGTTATCATGGGCACAGGCCGTTCCGATTTTCCAAATCAGGTGAACAACGTTTTGGGCTTCCCGTTCATTTTCCGTGGAGCCATGGATGTTATGGCTACCGAGATCAATGACGAGATGAAACTTGCCGCTTCAAAAGCGCTGGCCGAACTGACTAAAGAACCTGTTCCTGAGGAGGTAAATATTGCTTTCGACATACAGAACCTGAAATTTGGCCGGGATTACATTATCCCCAAACCTACCGACCCGAGACTTATCGAGCGTGTTGCTCCGGCTGTAGCTAAAGCAGCTATGGAAAGTGGAGTAGCCCGTAAGCCTATTCAGGACTGGAAGAAATATATTGAAGAACTTCGTAGCAGAATGGGCCTGAGTAATAAACTTGTCAGTCAAATGAAAGCTAGTTGTGTCCGTTCGCCGAAAAAAGTGGTACTGGCAGACGCCCAGGACTATAAAATGCTGAAAGCTGCTGAGATTGTCATGAACGAAAAACTGGCCATCCCGATATTGATAGGTGATGAGAAGATAATCAGGGCTATGATTAAAGAAAATGAACTGGAACTGGATAATGTTGAAATTATTGACAATAAATCTGATAAACAAAAGAACAGAAAACATAAGTTCGCTAAAATTCTCTACGAAAAAAGAAAAAGAAAAGGTGTTACACTGACAGCAGCTCAGGATATGGTTTCCCACAGGAACTATTATGCTACGATGCTCGTCGAAACCGGATATGCTGATGCAGCACTTCTGGGACTGACCAGAAACTATCCTGACTCAATTCTCCCTGTTATTCATACTATCGGTAAAAAGGATGATCACAGAACAGTTAGCGGTATGTACATCATCAATACAAAAGAAGGCCCGTTCTTTTTGAGTGATTGTACGGTGAATATGGATCCGACTGCTGAAGAATTGGTTGATATCGTACTGCAAACGGCAGAAGAAGTAAAACGGTTTAAAATTGAACCGAAAATAGCTCTGTTATCATATTCGAATTTTGGCTCGGTAAGAAGCGTTGTCAATGAGAAACTGAGAAAAACTATAGAGATACTGCACAGGGATTATCCGGAACTGGCTGTTGATGGCGAAATGCAGGCAAGCATGGCCTTGGATACAGATCTACGCAAAGAGCTTTTCCCGTTTACGAAACTGAAAAACTCGAAAGCCAACACATTAATATTCCCTAACCTCTGTTCGGCCAACATTGCTCATAAATTGTTGATGGAAATCGCTAAAGCAGAAGCCATTGGGCCGATACTGAATGGTATGAAAAAACCTGTTCACGTCCTGAGAATTGGTAGTAGTGTGAAGGAGATTGTTAACATGGTTATGGTAGCCGTGATGGATGCACAGAAGAAATAATTACGATTACGTTTATTTTAAAGCCTCAAAGCTTTGCTTTGGGGCTTTTTTGTTTTATATTGCACTTAATTCATATATATTTTTAACAAATGTCAAAACTTAAAAAAATAACGCTGATTATTGTGGCTGTTCTGGTGCTGGCCTACCTTACCCTTCCGCATTATGTCAGACAGGCCCTCATTCATCAGTATCCCGGAATTGAAGATTATAAAATATTTTATAACCGGGTGGTAGAAGCAGGAACATATATCCCATGGGAACAGGATTCGTTGTACAATACCATGGCTATTGCAGATTCAACAATGAATAAGATAGAATCTTATGAGCCTGTTGCTTTCCTGGTCATTCAGGATGAAAAGATCCTTTATGAGAAATACTGGGAAGGATACAGCGACAGTTCGCTTTCCAATTCATTCAGTGCTGCCAAAAGCATTATCGGTCTGTTGGTGGGGGCTGCCATTGATGACGGGTACATCAAAAGTGTTGACCAGAAAGCGGCTGATTTTCTGCCTTCATTCAAGGAAGGAGGAAAAGAAAAGATCAGTATTAAACATCTGTTGACTATGAGTTCCGGCCTCGACTGGGATGAGGAATATGCCAGTTTGTTCTCTCCGACGACAGCGGCTTATTATACAAACGACCTTCGGAAGTTGGTAGATAAGCTTGGTATGGAAGAGGAACCGGGGAAAAGATATTATTACCGCAGTATCGACAGCGAAGTGCTGGCCATGATCGTTCAGGCAGCAACCGGCAAGACAATTAGTGAATATGCTTCGGAAAAATACTGGAAAAATATAGGAGCTCATCATGATGCGCTTTGGTGCCTTGACCATAAAGACGGTATGGAAAAAGCTTATTGTTGCTTTAATTCAAATGCACGCGATTTTGCCCGTTGGGGGCAACTGATGCTGAATAAAGGAAAATGGGGTGATAAACAGCTGGTCTCTGAAACTTATCTGGATGAAACTATCACTCCGGCCAATTATCTTACAGATGATGACGGATTACATGTCGATTATTATGGCTATCAATGGTGGATTATGAACTATAACGGATTCAAGATACCATACATGAGGGGTATTTTGGGGCAATATGTGTTTGCCATTCCCGAAAAAAATGCAGTGGTAGTCAGATTAGGCCACAAAAGAAGTGATGAACTGATAGGCCCAAACCGTAAAGATATGTATGTATATATGGAAGCTGCCTCCCAGATTTTACGGTAAAAACAGGGCCTTTAAAATTAAATATCTAAATATCTAGATATAAAAGCAGAAATAAGCTGTTTTATTGAGCAAATATTTTTAAATTTGTGGTAATTAAAAAACTAATAGTAAAAACCCAAAAATATTGGTAAAATGAAAAAAGTAACAGTCGTAGGAGCAGGAAACGTAGGTGCTACATGTGCTGATGTTCTGGCGCAAAGAAACTTCCTTGATGAAGTAGTGCTTGTTGATATTAAAGAAGGACTTGCTGAAGGTAAAGCCCTCGATATCTGGGAGAGTGCTCCCATTAAGTACTTTGACACGAGAGTAGTTGGCTATACCAACGATTATTCAAAAACCGAAGGATCAGATGTTGTTATCATCACTTCGGGTATTCCGAGGAAACCGGGGATGTCGAGAGATGACCTGATTTCTACGAACGCCAAAATTGTTATGGATGTCACCAAGAATGTGATGGCTTCTTCACCTGACGCTATTATTATTATTGTATCCAATCCATTGGATGTAATGACTTATGCTGCTCATATGGCTTCCGGTAAACCGGCTAACAAAGTTTTTGGTCAGGCAGGTGTTCTTGACACGGCACGCTATCGTGCATTTATTGCCAGCGAACTGAATATATCACCGATGGATATTCAGGCGCTGCTTTTAGGCGGACATGGTGATACCATGGTGCCATTACCTCGCTACACAACGGTTTCAGGTATTCCGGTTACGGAATTTATCCCGAAAGACAGACTGGATGAAATTGTTACACGGACACGTAAAGGTGGTGGTGAAATTGTTAATCTTCTCGGTACTTCGGCATGGTATGCTCCGGGTGCTGCTGCTGCTCAGATGGCAGAATCAGTTATTCAGAACCAGAATCATATTTTCCCATGTTGTGTTCGCCTTGACGGACAGTGGGGTGAAGAAGGTGTTTATCTGGGATCACCGGTTAAACTGGGCCGCAATGGTATTGAAGAAATCATTGAGATTGAACTGAACGATGAAGAAATGGCTCTGCTGAAAGAATCATCACAACACGTTCGTGACGTCATGAAAGTTTTTGACGGGATGAACCTGTTATAAAAAAGAACTGCCTATTTCATTAATGGTTGCGATTCTTGTTTAGGCAATGCGCCCCTCCCGGGGCGCTTTTTTTTGTATTTTTATTTGCGTATTAATTTCTGACGGAACTATGAAAAAGCTTGTTGTGCTTACAGGAGCCGGTATCAGTGCCGAAAGCGGTATCAGTACCTTCCGCGACAGTAACGGTCTTTGGGAAAATCACAGGATCGAAGAAGTGGCTTCGCCGATGGCCTGGGAACGGGATCCGGAGATGGTGCTGAGATTTTACAACCTGAGAAGGAAGCAACTGTTTGAAGTGGAACCTAACGAAGGACATAAGGCGCTGGTCAGGCTGGAAGAAAAATATGATGTGCAAATCATTACCCAGAATGTGGACGACCTGCATGAAAGGGCAGGATCAACGAATGTGCTGCACCTGCATGGCGAACTGAAAAAAGTACGCAGCACCGGCGACCCTTCCCTGATTTATACATTGGACCACTGGGAACTGAAAATGGGTGACACCTGCGAAAAAGGATATCAGTTACGGCCGCATATTGTCTGGTTCGGTGAAGCGGTTCCGGCGTTTAAAACAGCCGTTAAGATAGCAGAACAGGCCGACCTGTTTCTGGTCATTGGCACTTCGATGGTGGTTTATCCGGCAGCGGCACTTATTAACTATGTACCCGAACAGGCACCTAAATATTATGTGGATCCTAAAGCTTTCCCGGTGTCGGGAGTGACAGATCTTACTATTATTCAGGAAAAAGCCGGCGACGGCGTGCCCCGGCTGGTTGACGAATTACTCAACTCTGCTTAATCCGTTATTTCTTCTTTACTTTCTTCACCGGCATTTTATCGAAAAGCCAGCCAATACGCCTCCGTACAGATTCTTCCGATGCTTCTTCGTTGCTTAACTTGCCGTTGGCAACACCTTGCCAGACAATGAGTTTCTTCTTGCTGTCAAGTAAATCAATCACGACTGTGCCAACATCATAATCATTTTTATAAACCGTATAAGGATAAGTGCCGAAACCGTAGCCGACAACACCAACGCCTACACCACCGCTGCCAACGCCAACGCCCACACCAACCGGGCCGTAATATCCGGCATAATGATCCTGATAGGCTGCATAGTTAGTTTCCTGCTGGACAATGGCAAAGACAGAAACCTGCAGGTCAGCACCGTTTTCCTGATAAGTATAGCCGCGGGCTTCCAATTCATCTTTGATAGCCATCAGCATATACTTTTTTGTTTGCGGACTGATGACTTTATCATTTTGCGGGTCCCAGTTTAACAATCCGAAAGTTTTGTATTGACTAAAGTCCGTTTTGTGGTCATATTCAGCAGAGTATTTCCATGAGCTGCATGACGCAAGGAAGATAAAAGTCAGTAAAGTGGGAATAATTATTTTTTTCATAGGTAATATGCTTTTTAAATGAATTTATTTCTGTTTTATTTTTTTGCGGCAGCAGGAAACTTCGCCAGAATTTCCCGGACGTTTTTGGGGAGTTTCTCATCCCTTTTGTCAAGGTCATGTTCCACTTCTCGTGAACCGATGCCCTGCCAAATCAGTTTCTTTTTTGCCGTATCAAAAATATCAATAACCAGCGTTCCTTCCTGATAGTCCCTTCTCGTAACAGTTGTGGTTCCGTAATAGCCGGGGCCGTAGCCGTAACCATATCCGAAACCGTAGTAGCCCCAGCCACCACCATATCCGGCCCATCCGCCGTAGTGATCAGTATAGGCCTGATAACTGGTTTTGCCTTCCAGTGTAATGAAAATAGAAACCATCATGTCTCCGCCTTCTTTCACGTAAGTATATCCTTTGTCTTCCAGCGTGCTTTGGATGGCCATCAGAATAGTATTTTTATCGTAATCGTTGATCTGATAGCCGTTTTTGTAATCCCATGGATAGAAGCTGAAAGTTTTATAAGTGCTGAAGTCAGCACTCCTGTCCCAGTCTGTGGTAACATCCAGCGTGCTGCACGAAGATAACAGGGATACAATGAAAATAAAAGGAAGGATGAATTTGCTCATGCGTGTGTTTTGATTTTGTAAAAATTAACTTTTAACGGCAAAAATAGTATTATTTGCTTCGCAGATATTTTAATTTTGCAGCCTGAACAATCAAAAAGGAATATTTATGGTATTGAAAAAATGGATATTAGCCCTGATAAGTGTGACTGTCATACTGACGGTTTCCTGTAATAAAGATGATGATGATACTGATCAGGCTGCCATTGACAGGGCATTGATACAACAATACATCAAAGACAACAATCTGGACGCCGATTCAACAGCCAGCGGATTGTATTATGTAATTAATGATCCGGGAGGTTCGGAACATCCAAACAGGTATTCCACTGTGACGGTAGCCTATGCAGGTTACCTGCTGAACGGGGATGTGTTTGACGAAAGCCTGTCTTTTACATCAAAACTTAGTTCGCTTATCCCGGGCTGGACCGAAGGGATCCAGTTAATCGGCCGGGGAGGAAAGATCAAACTGATCATTCCGTCGGCACTGGGATATGGCGCACAGGAAACAGGTTCCATCCCCGCTAACTCGGTGCTGGTATTCGACATTACTTTGTACGATTTCTCGAATTAGTATTTTTAGTAACTTCGGACATGTTTAACAAAAGCATGTCCTTATGTCACCTGAACACACATTTTTCCTGGACAGGGCCCGTAAATATTGTTCCTATCAGGAGCGTTGCCTGGCTGAAGTGAAAGCCAAATTAACGGAGTGGAGTTTATCTGAGAAAACCATACAGGAGATTATCAAAACTCTTGAAGAAGAAGATTATATAAACGAAGAACGGTATGCCATTTCTTTTGCACTTGGTAAGCTCAGGAACAATAAATGGGGAAAAAACAAGATCTTCTATGCCATGACCAAAAAGGGAATCCCCGAGATTTATATCCAGATGGGCCTGAACGAGATCAGCGATGAAGAATATGTTGACATTTTGAAAAAGATCCTTGCCTCAAAACAGGTCAACGAAAAAGACGAATATAAAAAGAACCACAAACTGGCCAGATATGCCATACAAAAAGGTTTTCAGCCGGCACTGGTTTGGAAAGTCATCAACGGAGAGGTATAGTAAGCTGGTCATTTACATTGGTTTATTTTAAGGTTTCTAAATTTGTATCCGACAACTCGCAAACTTCCCCTGTTCCCGTTCTAATTTTACTAAATTTGCCCAAAACAAAATCAGTTATGTTCACAACCGAAGGAATGAAAGAAATGTCTAAGAGGCTGGCAGCCTTGAGGAGGTATCTTTGACATTGACGGTAAATTAGCCCGTATCAAAGAAGACGAGCAGAAAACACAAGCCCCCGATTTCTGGAATGACCCTAAAAAAGCCGAAGAACTGCTGCGGCAGATAAAAGGTGTTAAGCAATGGACCGATAAATTCGCTGATGCCGAAGAAGCCTATAACGACCTGGAAGTGCTGGCAGAATTTTTTGAAGCCGGAGAGTCGTCGCAGGAAGAACTTGACCGGCAGTTTCAGATAGTTCGTAAAAAAGTGGAAGACCTGGAATTTCTGAGGATGCTGAGCGCACCGGAGGATAAACTCAATGCTATTTTGAAAATCAATCCGGGTGCCGGAGGTACCGAAAGCCAGGACTGGGCTGAGATGCTGATGCGTATGTATATCCGGTATGGTGAAAGGAATAATTTCAAAGTACGGGAGCTGGATTACCAGGAAGCAGATGTGGCCGGTATCAAATCGGTGTCGCTGGAATTTGACGGTGATTTTGCTTTCGGTTATCTGAAAGGCGAAAACGGGGTACACCGGCTGGTTCGGCTGTCACCTTTCGACTCGACAAACAGGAGGCACACCTCTTTTGCATCGGTTTATGTCTATCCCGTTGTGGACGATTCTATTCAGATTGATATCAACCCTTCCGATATCACCTGGGATACTTTCCGGTCGAGTGGCCCGGGAGGACAAAATGTAAATAAAGTGGAAACGGCAGTGCGGTTGCATCATGCACCGACAGGGATAGTGGTGGAATGTCAGGAAACACGTTCCCAGGGTCAGAACCGTGAGAAAGCCCTGCAAATGCTCAAATCGCAGCTTTATGAAATTGAGATGCGCAAAAGGGAAGAAGCTAAAGCAAAAATAGAAGGGGATAAAAAGAAAATCGAGTGGGGATCGCAGATACGCTCCTATGTCCTGCATCCTTATAAACTGGTTAAAGACCTGCGTACCGGTTACGAAACGTCAAATGTGCAGGCTGTGCTGGATGGTGAACTCAATGAGTTTATCAAAGAATATCTGATGCAATTCGGCGGACAAAAAGGTGAATAAATGTGGGATCTGATCTATTTTCTGGACCTTGTAGGTACATTTGCTTTTGCCGTATCGGGAGCCCTTTCGGGTATTGAAAAACGTTATGATGTATTCGGGGTATTGTTCGTTGCTTTTATTACGGCTGTGGGTGGCGGCACCACGCGTGATGTATTGCTGGGCCTGACACCCGTAAGCTGGATGAACAACATCGTCTATATTTATGTCATCATTGCTGCCGTAGCTTTTACGTTTCTGACCAGCGGGAGGATCATGAAGTGGAGAAAAACCCTGTTTTTGTTCGACAGTATCGGTTTGGGTGTATTTACCATTGCCGGTATCAGGAAAACGCTGGAGGCAGGCCTTTCGTGGGAAATTGCCATTATGATGGGCGTTATCTCAGCTGTACTCGGAGGCATACTCAGGGATGTCTTTAACAATCAGGAACCGTTGATACTTCAAAAGGAAATATATGCCACAGCCTGTTTTGCGGGAGCCTTGTTGCTCTTTATTTTCTATCTGGCCGGTGTGCCTCTGGCCGTCAGTATTCCGGTGGCCATCCTGTCTATCATCCTGATCCGCATTCTGGCCGTCAGATACCAGTGGTCATTACCTGTATTTGGTAATAGTCGTAAAAAGTAGTCCTTTCAGGAAATATCAGGATAAATGAAAAGAAAGTTTAATTCCCGATATAAGCATACCGGTTCCGATAATCGTTAAGATCAGCCCCATCAGTTTTGTAATGACAACAATATTATTGTTTCCTAATTTTTTCAGGAGCAGATCGCTGTAAACAAAAGCCAGCCAGGTGAGCAGGGTCATCAGGGCAAATACAGCTATTACAATACCTATATGAATGTAACTGGCATCCGTTACAAAATTCATGGCCGTAACGATGGTGCCCGGGCCGGCGAGGATTGGGATTGCTAAAGGTGATATGGCAATGCCTTCATCCGGGTATGCATCTTCTTTGGTGTTGTGTATGGATGACTTTTTCGACATCAACATCTCAAAACCTACATAAAAGATTAATATTCCACCGGCTATTTTAAAAGCCGGAATAGTAATACCAAAGAGCTCAAATATATATTTACCAATGATGACAAAAGCAACTACAATAAAAAATGCCGTAATCGTGGATTTTTTAGCAATATCCCTTTTGTAGGCTTTGTTCCGGCCTTCCGTTAATCCGATAAAAACGGGCGTGTTGGCTATCGGATTCATAATGGCAAAAAAACCGGTAAAAACAGTCAAAGCATAAGTTAATAAACTGCTATCCATGGAAAAAGAGTTTTTGATATAGTTGTTTGAGCAAAGTTAAAACTAATTGAAAACAATATTTGCTCATATTGAATATTATTACTTATAAGTCATTTCAGCCGGAACACGGATAATCTAGTGCCTTTCAATACAATAAATGAAGTTGTCTTTAGTTGTTGAAGGTATGCCTGCCAAAAAAACTTTATTTAAATTGTCTGCTGCAGGTACAGGCAATCTAACTAAATAATTTTTATGATTAAATACATGAGTTTAATATTGGCTGTTCTTTTGTCGCTGGCATCATGCGAGCAAAGCAACAGCAATGAAGAAAAAAATGATGCCATTACTGTTGATACTATTCCCGTACAGGAAACGTACAAAGCAACTGTTTTTCATTATGATTCGCTGAATATTCCGGAATTCTTTTCTGCCGTTGTTGCCAATCACATAAAAGACTATCTGTTGTTTGACAGTATTTATTATTATGACTGTGAGAATTACGGATTAGATGCTGAAGACAGTCTGAACATTAGAAACTATCTTACGGTGAAAATACTCCATGATCTTTTAACAAGTGAAAGCGCCGTTGATTGTTCGAAAGGTAGTATCTTGGATATTCCGTATATGTGGCATTACCAGGATCCCAACCTGCGGTATGAAATATATTTTACAGAAACAAATACTTTACTGGTTGATTCGGCCCCTCCGGCAGAATTTAAGAGGTACAGATCGTATGCCGATATCGACAGGACCCCCTATTTATACCTGAGTGACCTGCTACAGGAGTCGCCAAAATATTACAGTCCTTCCTGCGATACTTTTTGCACTTTTGGCTGGTGTAGCGAGCGCGAAATGGCTTTCACCGCCCTGATGCGGGCGCTTGAATTTAACGCTAAAGTAATGGCCCCGGGAATCCACAGCTGGACTGAAATGATCCTTCCGATGAGAACCACTGAGGGGAAAACTATTTATTTTAAAGCCAGAGTTGATAATACTTATGATAGTTTTGATTTTGAGGGACAGGTGGATGCTAATTTCATAGCCGAATGGGAAAAAGACCTGGGAACAGGTACTCCCGGCTGGTACAACAGACAGGCATTTTCAAAAAGCGAAGCTGCCAGGTTAAAAAACTATATTGTTCCGGAAGGAGCTTCCGAAAGAGTAGAAGCCAAACTGGTAGATTATATTAACAGAAGCCTCTTAGACAAATAAAAAACCCGGCGTTGAGAAAACCGGGCTTTTACTGCAAGTCGTATAAAGAATTATTGTTGTCAGGAAACGTTGGAAAGTGGGGCCATGTATAATTCTGGGAGGAAATCTGAGACCTGCATAAAGCACATGATTGATTGGGAATTAGAATTTAAATGATGAATTTCCCATGCCGGGAAATTTATATATGAATAGCAAGCGGAGAAACTTTTTTTCATTTTTACAGTTAATATCAATAAATCAGACTATTAATTATAACGATGCAAACATAATAAGTTAACGAATGTCAAGTGTAAGGGAAATCCCCCAAAAAGAATAAGGGAATTTCCGTATTTTGCAAAGCAGATTAATTAAAACCCATGGGAAACACTTTATTTAAACAGGCTGTTTTGTTATTCCTTATACTGCCGTTGGCGGTTTTTCCGCAGAAAAACGTAATAGATAGTTTATACACGCGCCTGACCGAAACAAACACCCCCGACAGTGTTATACTGATATACCTTGACCTGTCAGGTTTACTTAATTATGATTCGACGGAAAAATCCGTTCAATTTGCCCGGGAAGCTTTACGCCTGTGTAAAGAAACCGGAAATGATACGCTGGCAGTCAATGCTTTAAACCAGTTGGCTACGGCACGTATGGCTGGTGATATTATGGAAGGTGTTACCGGACCGCTGAATGAAGCACTGGAGATAAGTATGTCCAAAGATTATATAAGGGGAGAGGCACTTACAAGCAATAATCTGGGGTTGTATTACTACAGAAAGAGCATAACCGACAGTGCATCCTATTATTATCTGAAGTCTGCCGAATTATACCGAGAATTGAATATCCTCAAAAAAATGGCGAAAGTTTACAACAATGTGGGAGCTATTTATTATAAACAGGCACAGTATGATTCGGCCCTGAGATATTTTCTGGAGGCCCTGAAGATAAAAGAGCAGATATTGCCTTCGGGCGAAAGAGTCGCCACAGATAAAGAACTGGCAGCATCAATGATTAATGTGGGAGCTTTTTATTATAAACTGGAAAACTATCCCGAGGCATTGAAATATTTGCAGAAAGCTGCTCAATTAAGCAAAAAAGCCAACTACAATAATTATTTAAGTATTGCTTTGAATAATATAGCCAGTGTGTTCAATACATTGAATCAATACGACAGTGCTATTTATTATCATTATCAGGATGGGAAACTGGCTGACAAGTTGAAAAGCAAGAAAATGCTTTCTCGGTTTTACACAGGCCTGGCTAATGTTTATCAGAAAACAGGTGATTACGACAGCTCAATCTATTATTTTGCCAAATCAATAGAGGTGCATAAGAAATTACAGGACATAAGCGGTTTGGCTATTGTGCAAAGTGATCTGGCTGAATTGTATTTTAAAACAAAGAAATACGACAGAGCTTTGCTTTACAACGAAAAAGCCATACAAACAGCTAAAAAAGCCGGTGATCTCGAAATAGAACAAACAGCTTATGCTGCCCTGTCGAAAATCTATAAACAGCTTAATGATTATAAGAATGCTTATAAATACGAAAAACTATATTCGGAATTAAATGACAGCATCAATTCCATGAACAGTGAGAAACTGATTGTGGAGATGCAGACCAAATATGAAACGGAGAAGAAAAACACACAGATACAAAAACTTAAAATCGAAAATCTGCAAAGTGAAAATGAAAAAAACACTTTTCGCCTGATCAGTATTTCGCTGTTTGTCATTGCCTTGCTATTGATAGTTTTTATATGGCAGCGCGTGAGAATGAACAGAATACTGAAAGAGAAAAATGAAGAACTGCAGCGGCTTAACGATACCCAGAACCGGCTGATGAGTATCATCTCTCACGACCTGAAATCTCCGCTTTCGGCTTTCTTTACAATCACAAATACTTTAAAAAACAAGTGGGAAAAGATTAGCAGGGAAGAAACCGAAAAATATCTTGGAAGCATGCTGAATTCTTCGATAGCACTTAAACTGCAACTCGAAAACATGTTAAACTGGGCCATCAACCAGAAACGGAAAATAAACGTAAACAAAACAAATATCAGTCTTCAGGTTATAGTTGTTAAGGTGGTTATGGTGCTTCAGGAATTTGCCCGTGAGAAAAATATCGTCATCGAGAACAATATTCCTGAAGACCTGGAAGTATTTACCGATGGTAAACTGATGGGGATTGTTTTTAATAATCTAATATCCAATGCTATAAAATTTTCAGATCAGGGCGGCCGGGTGATTGTATCGGCTGAAAAGAAAAACGGAAAAATTCTTATCTTTGTTAAAGACTTCGGTGCCGGTATGAGCCCGAAGCAAGTGGAGCATTTATTTACTGGTGACCAGATTGCTTTAAAGCACCAAAACAGTGGAACCGGGCTCGGTTTGATTGTGGTCAGGGATATTATAAACAAACTAGGAGGAAGAATCTTGGTGGAAAGCGAGCCGGAAAAAGGAACTCGATTTACTATTGAACTGGAAGAATGAGAAAAATAACCATTTGCATAACGGATGATCATAAAATTGTTGCCGACGGCATATCTTCTTATTTGATAGGTGATGAAAAATATGAACTGAGAAATTATTCAAGAACAGGGCAGGAACTGCTGGATAAACTGAAAACAAGGCAACCCGATATACTATTGCTTGATATTAACCTGCCCGGAATCTCCGGATTACATTTGGCTAAGATTGTGAATAAAGAATATCCCGCGGTAAAAATCGTGATGCTGACTTCCAGCACAGATGAGAAATCACTGGATGAATCATTAAAAGCCGGGGCCGTAGGTTATTTATCCAAAGACATCACCGAAGAAGAGTTTCTGACGGCGCTTGATAAAATAATGGAAGGCGAAAATTACTTCAGTACGGGAATCCGGCAGACCGTTTTTAACGTTTTTACCGAAAAAGTAAAAAACGAAGAGCGTCATTTCGATGATGCGCTTAGCGAGAGGGAAATAGAAGTAATCAAACTGATAGCTGAAGGTTTAAGTCTCAGAGAAATAGGTGAAAGGCTGTTTATCAGCGCCCGAACGGTGGAAACGCACAAAAAAAATATCCTTGAGAAACTCGATCTTCATTCCACCGTGGACCTTGTGAAATATGCCATTCTGAATGGCTATATAACACTTTAAGATAAGGAAGATGCCTTCCCTTTATACCGGATCATCACTTCAAAAACAATGATGAAGGCAGCCATAAAATTTGAAAAACTTCCGGTTAAAATTCCCAGAAACGGGTCGTTTTCCGTACACAGGCCGGATGTATTCTTTGTTAAAAGTGACTGAGAGATACAGAATGGCAAACAGGATCAGATTGACGCCGATATATCTGAACTTCTCTTTGTTCATCTTCATAGTGAATGTAATGTATGTCAGTTGAGTTATAGTGTTGTGTATTATTCTTTTTGCTTCTCCCTGTTTTCCAGCCTGTATTTATCCTGCTCTTTACTGTAACGGTACATATCTTCCACGTTATCCATCTCCGGCGATTCTTCCAAAGCTTTCCAGTTGAACTGCTCATCGAGCGGATCGAGCGCTTTGGCAGGATTGAAGATCCTTTTGTCCACAGGCAAAGCATTATACGGCCCGTAGTCAGGCGTATCCGTAAAGAAATCTGCCAGGTCGGTGGCGCCTGCATCATACTGGTTCAGGTAGGGCAGGCCCAGGATATTCCAGAAAGTTTTAAAAATACTGCCGAAACTGTAATGCACATGGCTGACATAATCTCTTTTTACCCACGGTGAAATCAGCATCAGGATGCTGCGGTGGGCATCCACGTGATCCACGCCGTTCTGGGCGTCGTCTTCGGTAATGACGATCAGCATATTTTTCCAATAGGGGGTGTGTGACAGAAATTCCACAATACGCCCGACCGCCAGGTCATTGTCCGCCATGTAACTCTCCCGGAAAGGATATCCCGCTTCCGGCCGGTCTCCTGCCCCGTGGTCGTTGGGAAGAATGACGGTTATGATACGGGGCAGAGTATCATGGCCTTCAACCCACTTGCTGTGGAACTCTTTTTCGAACTGGTCAACCCTGAACTGGTCGGGAATGGCCATGTTATATGTCGGATAAGTACGGGAAGTGCGATCGAAAAGTGCTGCCGGTAAAGGGAAATTAACATAATGCCTAACACCTGTATATTTGTATTCAGGCTTATAAAGGGCAGGCTCAAACATCACGCTGAAGCCGAAATTGTAAAACGCAACTCCGTTTCGTTCCAGATGATCCCACATGGATCCCGCTTCATTATAATCTTCCGGATAAATAGCTCCTGCCGAGCCGTTCATGGCAAACCGGCCGGGAGCCTTCAGTGTGTCGAGATAACGTCTGTTGCCTCCGTAGCTGGCAGCCGTAGCTGTTTCGCACCATTCGTTGGGATACGTATTCACCAGCCAGCGATGACCGTCTGCCGAAACATCCGAGTCAACATAAAAATTATCTGACATAGCAAACTGCCGGGCAAGCGCCAGATGATTGGGCATAACCGTGGCATCCGTAACGGAATCGGTCTTTTCCCAATTTCTGAAAGAAGCATGTTCCCCGTACCGGGCAAGTGACGGGCCTCCTCTTCCTTTTTCTATCTGACCAAGAATCTCGTCGTAAGTCCTGTTTTCTTTGGAGATGAAAACAATATGTTTTATCGGACTTTCTTTTGCCCCCGGATACAAGGGAACGGGATTGTTTTTCCTGGCTGTAAAAAGAGTATCGTCAGCACTGAAGAACAGGAAGTTGTTGTTGATAACCTGTCCGGTTGTTTTTTTCAATTGTTCCTCATCCGGAATGTCAACAATTTGAACAGACCCTTTCATCAATGAGCCGATGTAGCTGCCTTCGGGCCCCGGTTCATAATTCCTTCCCCCGTTAGGACCGCTGCCGTATCCTTTGGCATTGGCAATGATGAGCTTTTTATCGTCTTGGCTGACGGCCAGTTTTGCCGGAAACCAGCCCGTCGGTATGTGCCCCGATATCTCAAACTCCGGAATGTTGACAACGGCTATGGCATTAATTCCCGATTCGGCCACATACAAACGTTTCCCGTCATGGCTGACAGCAAGGCCGAAAGGAATAACGCCGCGGAATTGCCTGACCCGTTCATCCGGCTTCAGGTAAATAGTATGAACAACCGTATCTTTTGTTGTTGAAATAACAGAAATATTATCATTATTTCCGTTACTGACGAAGATAAATTCATCCGTGGCAACAATCGAGTTAGGGCTGGAACCTCCGACAGCAGGAATGCCCTCCACTAAACTACCTGTCAGGTGGCCCGTTTTAATTTTGGCTATTACTTCCGGGTGTGCCGCGTCTTCGATGTTGATGGCGAACACGGAAAAAGCTTCAATGGCATTCGGATCTCCTAATCCCGGTATAAAAACCGTGTCGTTATCAATGCCTTCAATCATTTCTTCGGAGCCGTATGCGGAAGCAGGAAAGTCTATAGGCTTGATCTTTGTCGTATCTTTACGGTTTTCTTTGATAAGTCCGTACTCGAACATGCCTACATTGGCCACATAAATTTTCTTCTCATCCGGAGAAAGACATATACCGAAAGGATATCGTCCTACTGGAACCGAATGCCTGACTGTTTTGCGCTCTGTGTTAATAATGATCATTCTGAACCCTGTCTGATCCACGGCATAAAGTGTTTTTCCGTCTTTGGAAAGGGTCAGGTCGCCAATGTAACCGTCGGGATAATCTGGTGTTGCACAGCTGATTTCTCCGGCTTTTTCCCTTGTTTGAAGGTCAAACAGATAGATTGTATTTGTTTGACCTCCGGCCACATATACTTTTTGATTGTCGGGAGAAACAGCCAGTCCCATGAAAACCGATGCCAGCACACCTCTGTCGGTGGATGGCCCGGGAGGAATTTGCTGCACTTCGGGATTGTCCGATAAAATATTGCGAATAATTGTAATGGAAAGAGGATTTGTGCCGGAATTGGCGGTTACAACAGTATTGCCGTCCGGGCTTAAAGTCAACCCGTAAGGATGTGGCGCCGTAACAATATTTTTGCCTGCCGGTGTGATCAGCCGGCCGTTGGGGAGTACCGTTGTGCCGTTTTGATTGATTTCAGTATAAGCGCTTCCGGCGGGCGCCTGTATGATCAGGAGTTTGTCGTTTTTTCCCTCAGGATGATTACAACTAAGTATAAGAAATATACTGACAAATGAGAGGACTGTCCGAAGACAAATAGTTTTGAATGTCATGAATTTGAAAAAAGAATAATATCAGGCTAAAATTATCAAATTATATGCCCGGCTGAAAAAAATCACCGAAGAATTATGTTTTTGTTTTATTATTATTTATATTTGACCGGTCGTTCAGTCAAAAAATATAAAACTATGAGCCCAAGGACGGAAGCACAATTTGAAAATATCAGAAAAGAAAAGACCAGCCTGATCCTGCAAACTGCTTTGAGTTTGTTTGCCACGCATGGATATGCTTCAACATCCGTGAGTATGATTGCCAGGGAAGCCGGTATTTCCAAGGGTTTATTGTATAATTATTTTGAAAAAAAAGAAGATGTTCTGATCCGGATCATCATGGATGGTCTGAAACAATTTTTAGGACTTTTACAAGTAGAGGATGAGCAAAATGTCAAAAAGGAGGAAATTATACGTTTTGTGGACGAAAATGTCGTAATGATAAAGAAGAACATGCCGTTTTACAAAATGTATTTTGCCCTGATGTTTCAGCCTGATGTTTTCAGTACGGTTCAGGATGTGGCTTTGAAATATTTCGAAGATGTTCTGGGGGTGCTTGTAAATTATTACATCCAAAAAGGATTTGAAGATCCTTATGAGAAGGCGCGTTTTCTGTTTGCTGTGTTTGACGGGGTTGCCATACATTACATTTCCGATCCGGAAGGCTTTCCGCTTGACAAAGCCCGTGATCTGTTAATAGAATTGTTATAATATGTTTTAATTAAAAAATAAAAGATGAAACGAATATTTACAGGTTTAGCAGCCTTGATTTTATTATACATTCCGTCAGGTTTTGCACAGGAGCTGACAGCTGAAGAAATTGTTCAAAAAGCAGATAATCTGCAGCGGGGAAAAACCAGCCAGGTTGAAATGTCCATGACAATCATCCGGCCCAAATGGCAACGGACCATAACGATGAAATCATGGTCGAAAGGCAGGGATTACAGTATGACTTACATCACTTCTCCGGCCAAAGACAAAGGGCAGGTATTCCTGAAACGGGAAAACGAAATGTGGCAATGGGTGCCTAGCATCAGCAGGATGATCAAAATACCACCTTCGATGATGTCGCAGGGATGGATGGGCTCCGATTACACCAATGATGACATTCTGAAGGAGAGTTCTATCGTTGTCGATTATAACCATAAGCTCATTGGTGAGGAGCAAGTGTCCGGGATTGACTGTTATAAAATTGAGATGTTGCCGAAAGAAAATGCAACCGTGGTATGGGGAAAAGTTATTAAATGGATTAGTAAAAAAGAATTCTGGCAGCTTAAGTCGGAGTATTATGACGAAGACGGTGAACTGATGCGGACAGAGCTGGCCTCGGAGGTTAAACAATTCAGTGACAGGAAACTTCCTTCAAAATTAGAAATCATTCCGGCGGATAAACCCGGACAGAGTACGGTCGTGGATGTTATCTCTGCCAGATTTAACATCCGGATTGACGACGGATTTTTCTCGCAGCAGAATATGAAAAGAGTGCATTAATGATTTGAAAAAATATAACCTTATGAATATACGAATAGCCTGGCGAAATATCTGGAGGAATAAAAAGCGGACCCTGATCACGGTAAGCTCGGTAACGCTGGCGGTAGTGCTGTCTGTATTTACCCGCTCGTTTCAGGAAGGTACTTATGCTAAAATGATCGAAAATGCCATCGGAAATTATACGGGCTATGTGCAGGTACATCAGAAAGACTACTGGGATGATAAAACAATTGATAACGGCATTGTAATAACCGACACTCTGATTAAGGAAATACTGTCTGTTAAAGATGTCGATGGTGTCAATCTTCGCCTGGAAGGGTTCTCGCTGGCATCACACGGCAACAAAACAAAAGGGGCGCTGGTGATGGGGGTGGAACCGCAAAAAGCAGACAGCATGCTGAAACTTAGTAATAAACTGATAGCAGGGTCGTATATAAAAAAGGATGACAGTGCCATCATTATGGGTGCTAAACTGGCGCAATACCTCAATCTTACTGTTGGCGACACACTGGTTCTGCTGGGACAGGGACACTGGGGGCAGTCAGCCATAGGTGCTTTTCCCGTGAAAGGAATTGTTAAGATGCCGACACCCGATATCGACCGGCAAATCGTTTTGATGCCGCTTTCTCTGGCTCAGGATTTTTATTCTTTTCAGGATGGCGTAACAACACTCGTGGTGAGGTTCAAAAATTCCGATGAAACATATCAAATTACCGATGCTATCAATGCCCGTATTGATACGAAACGATATCTGGCTATGCCCTGGCAGGAAATGTCACCGGAGATGCTGCAACAAATACAAAGTGACAGAGTGGGAGGCATTTTTATGATCGCTATCCTCTATATGGTGATTGCCTTCGGCGTTTTCGGCACAGTCCTGATGATGACCGAAGAACGGAAAAAAGAATTTGCCGTCATGGTGGCTATCGGAATGCAAAAAACAAAACTGATACTTATTTCTTTGTATGAAGCTGTCCTGATGAACTCGGTGGGTATTTTACTGGGAATTGCTTTGGTCATCCCGCTGATTGTTTATTTCAATATCCATCCGATACAAATGACGGGAGAAGCGGCAGAATCCATTGAAAAACTGGGGGTGGAGCCCGTACTGCCGACAATCCTGGAATTCAGTATATTTTTAAACAACATTATTGTCATTCTGATCATTACGGCGGTGGCTGCCGTTTATCCGTCCATTTCCATTTTAAGAATGAAAGTGATCAAAGCGTTACGACGATAATTATTTTTAAATAAAAGATAATGAATGTAATAAGGAGAAAGATAAACAATCTGAACAGTATCAACATAAAAATGGCCTGGCGCAACATCTGGCGGAATAAGCTGCGCAGTTCTGTAGTTATTATGGCTGTAACCGTTGGATTATTCGGAGGCCTGGCTTCCACAGGCATTATGAAGGGTATGGTGATGGATATGGTTCAAAATGCGCTTGAAAACCAGACTTCTCACATCCAGATTCATAATAAAAAATTTCCGGCCAACAACGATGTGGTTTTCCTGATTGACAGCACACGGAAGATAATAAAAGAAATTGTGGCAGATCCGGGTGTGAAAGCTGTCAGTCAGCGGACAAAAACCTTTGGCATGGCCTCAACCGCTGCCACGGGTGTCGGTGTGATGATCAACGGCGTTGAGCCGGAAGCCGAAAAAAAAGTAACGAAAATTTATGACAAGATTACGGAAGGCAGTTATTTCGATTCGGGCAGGAAAAACAGGGTGGTTATCAGTGAAAAGCTGGCCAAAAAACTGAATGTGCATCTCAAATCGAAGATTGTGGTTACATTCCAGGATTATGACGGTAACCTGACGGGAGCCAGTTTTAAAGTGGAGGGCATTTACAAAACCCAGAACACTATGTTCGATGGTCAAAACCTGTTTGTACGTAAAGCCGAACTTGATCAATTGCTGGACCTGCCGCAGGGCACTGCCCATGAAATTGCCGTTTTGCTGGAAGACTACAACGAAACATCACCTGCGGTAGAGAAAATGCAACAACAATTCCCGGAGTATCTTGTCGAAGGATGGTATGATATTGATCCTTATCTTCGGCTGACTTCCTCACTCACTGACTTCATGCTGTTCATTTTTATGGGGGTTATTATGCTGGCGCTGGGTTTTGCCATTGTCAACACCATGCTGATGGTTATCCTTGAACGGACCAAAGAACTGGGCATGATCATGGCCATCGGGATGAACCGTTACAAAGTTTTTAAAATGATCATGTACGAAACGACCATGCTGGCCATTGTGGGTGGTGCATTGGGCATCCTGGTTTCTGTGGTGTTTACGTGGTATTACGGAAAGGAAGGTATTGATATTTCCATGGTGGCCAAGGGTTTTGCTTCACTTGGTTATAGCTCGGTGATGCACCCTGTATTGGAACTTTCCGATTATATGGAGGTGATTGCCATGGTTATGCTGACAGGTATCGTGGCTTCCATCTTCCCGACGGTCAGGGCGCTGAAGATGAAACCCGCAGAAGCCATCAGAGAATAAAAAAGAACGATAAAAAATAATATATTAACACGATGAAGAAAGTAATAGAAACCAGAAACCTGCATAAAATCTACACCGAAACGGAAGTGGAAGTGAGGGCTGTAAACGGAATTGACCTCTCTTTTGAAGAAGGTGAATTTGCTGCCATTGTCGGGCCGTCGGGTTGTGGCAAAACAACTTTGCTGAACCTGCTGGGCGGACTTGACAGTCCTACTTCCGGTTCTGTAATCATTGACGGGACTGATATCAGCAAGTTCTCTTCCAGAAAAATGATAGATTTCAGGCTGAACAACATTGGTTTTGTTTTTCAGGCTTACAATCTGATCCCTGTTCTGACTGCCCGCGAAAATGCAGAGTTTATTATGCATCTGCAGAACAAAACCAAAGCTGAAAGAAAAGCCCGGATTGATGAGCTATTCAGGGCTATAGGCATCGAAGGGAAGGAAGATGTACGTCCCGGCAGGTTGTCAGGTGGTCAGCAGCAGCGAGTGGCTGTGGCCAGAGCGCTGGCGTCAAAACCCCGTTTCATCCTGGCTGATGAACCTACCGCCAATCTTGATAGTAAAGCTACAGGAGAGTTGCTGGATATCATGCGCAGACTGAATGAAGAAGAAAACGCCACTTTTGTTTTTGCCACACACGATCAGCGGGTCATCGAAAGAGCCAAACGGGTTGTTTATCTGGAGGATGGTAAAGTGATCAAAGATGAAATAAAAAACTGACCGCAAAGGAAAACACGCGATCAATGATGAGGACCACATTGAAACAGAAAATACCGTTAATATTGATTTTCCTGCTTTCAGGGATATTTCTTTCTGCCCAGGATGATATCCCGAAGCAAAGAAACTGGTCGCTGAATGGCTATGTGAAGTTCATGCAGACGATATCATTTCAACGTATTGATGAAAACTGGATGACAGACAACCTTATTCACAACAGGCTCATCTTCAATTGGAATATCACCAGTAACCTGACATTTAATACCCAGATGCGTAACCGTATCTTTTTTGGCGAAACAGTCACAAACTTTCAACAATATCCTGATATCGTTGACCGGGACAATGGTCTGGCGGATATGACTTTTAATGTTTTCGAAGGCAAATCTGTGTTTATGAACAGTACTTTTGACCGGTTGTATTTGGATTATAACCTGGGTAAGTTTCAGTTCACGGTAGGGAGGCAGAGGATCAACTGGGGACAGACTTTTGTGTGGAACCCGAATGATCTTTTTAATGCCTACAGCTTTTTCGACTTCGATTATGAAGAGAAACCGGGCAGCGATGCCGTGAGAATACAGTTTTATCCTTCCTATTCATCAAAACTGGAAGTGGCTGTCAAGGTGGATAGCGGGAAAAATGTTACGGCAGCGGCACTATATCGTTTTAACGTAAAAGGGTATGATATACAGGTTTTGGGCGGTTATTATGCCGGAACAGATTTCACAGTGGGAGCAGGATTCTCGGGAAGTTTGTTCAAAGGAGGGCTGTCCGGCGAAGTCACCTATTTTCATCCGCAGGAAAGTTTCGGAGACACAACAGGAACTTTTGTCCTGACACTGGCTTATAATTATACGTTTAAAAACTCGCTGATGCTGCAATTTGAAGGATTATATAATGGCTATGGGAACAAATCAGCCGACTTTAATGTAGTGGATTTTTATTTTATGCAGCTGACACCGCAAAACCTGTCGCTAACACGATTTTCTGTTTTCGGGCAGATATCCTATCCTTTTACGCCCCTGTTTCAGGGAACTTTGTCAGCAATGTATAACCCCAACGATAACTCAATCTATTTCGGCCCTTCCCTGGTTTATTCTTTAAAAAACAACTTCGAACTGGCCTTATTTGCTCAATACTTCACAAGCCGTACGCCTATTGACGAAGGGGGAAAAGGAACATTTGTCTACTGGCGGCTGAAATGGAGTTTTTAAAAAACACTATTTTTTCCTGGCTACATATATATCGGCTTCAATCATCGTATCATTTTTATAGAAATGATGTACGAAATATATATTGCCATCCCGGTCAAGTGTGGGCTCTCCGGCAAATCGGGAAATGATTAACTCAGGTTCCTGCCAGACCCCGTCAATTCTTTTGGACCTGTATATTGCAGGAGAACTGTCACAGAATCTACTAAACCACATTTCGGAGCCGTCCGGTGTAATATAAGGAAGGCAATCATCCTCAGCCGTATTTACAGCAGTAATATTGACAGGATTCTGCCAATTACCGTTAACATTTTCCAACATCCATATATCCGTTTTCCCGATACTGCCGCTTTTTGAAGAATGATAATACAATTCATTACCATAAATATGCAATTCTCCCACCTGATATGAAGGATCAAAATTGACCGGCTCCCAATGGCTCCAAAGATTATTCTCAAATACGGCACTGAACCAGTGCAATCCCGTATAACCCTCCCGGGCCGAAACGAACAGCATATGATTACCTTCCACAAATTCGGCACCGTCAAGTGCAAGTTTCCCAGGATCCTGCAACCATACTCTTTTGGCCTCCGACCAACCATTGCCGTTTCTTGTCGAAACATAAATACCGCTAACGTCATCTTTTACCTGTTCTTCGGGGGGAATATTTGCGTCAGGTGTGAAAAAAAAGTACAGTTCATCCCTGTCGGCAGGAATGAATGGTGAATCTTCGGCTCCCGCCGTATTTATTTCAGCGTCCAGAGGAACAGGTTCTTCATATTCAGCAGAATGCAAAATCGGCGGATATAAATCTATAGCGGGAGTTACTTTTACGGCATCTGCCGGAATGCGATCGTGTCTGTCTGTTTGCGGATATGTCGGTTCTTCATCCTTGTGGCAGGCTGTAAAGAACAAAAATACAATACCAATAGTAAGAAGCAGTCTGATTTTGGGAGCAAAGTACATATTTAACAGATTTTATAAACAGTTCATTATGAGCGCGATTAAAAATACAAAAAAATTGTAAATCACAACCGGATGATGCTTTTTGGTTGCTTTTCAGGTTTGTTAATGTGTTTAAAGAATTTTATTTGTTATTTATAAGCAACAACACATGATTTTCCGTGAGAATTGAATAACTTTGTTAGCCCTTAAAATAAACAAAAATATGTACGCCGTTTATCACAATCCGAGATGCAAAAAATCACGTGCCGGACTGCAATATGTACAGGAGCGGACTGATGATTACGAAGTGGTTGAATATTTAAAAAATCCTTTGACCGAGAAAGAACTGGAGACCTTGCTGGTAAAGTTGAACAAAAAACCGCAGGAAATGATCAGAACGCAGGAAGACATTTATAAAAAGCAGTTCAAAGGAAAAGAGTTCACAGATCATGAATGGATAAAAATTATGGTAGAAAACCCGAAGCTGATCAAACGGCCTATTGTGGTTAAAGGCAACAAAGCAGTCTGGGGCGATCCGGCAGAAGAGCTGGCTGTGTTGTTTTAAATAAGATTAGAAATAAAAATAAATTGGTGAAACCATTCCCCTCCCGGGAGGGGTTAGGGGTGGGTAAATGAAAAGAAAAATCATTCCATACAATCAGAAGCTTAAGCCCTTGGCAAAAGCATTAAGACAAAACATGACGTTTGCTGAGGTGCTATTATGGAATGAACTAAAACAGAAAAAAATGCGCGGCTATGATTTTGACCGTCAAAGGCCGTTGTCAAATTACATTGTTGACTTTTACTGTAAAGACCTGATGCTGGCTATTGAAATAGATGGTATCAGTCATGACGTGGAGCAAGCTTATGATAAGGATATGGAAAGGCAACAGAAACTGGAAGAATTAGGTGTGTCTTTTTTAAGATTTGATGATAGAGAAGTGAAAAATGATATGGAAAATGTACTCAGAGAGATTGAGGGTTGGATTATTGAATGGGAGAAAACTCATCCGGATTTAAAGTACACGGGCAGAGTTTACGGGTAAACCCACCCCCGGCCCCTCCCAGGAGGGGAGTGGGTGCAAGATAACAGAAGATTTTACGTTCATTAAAATATTTTTTTTACAGTTTAAGGGACAGGACCCCAAAAAAAAAGAATTAAGAAATAAAAATAAACACGTGAAACCATTCCCCTCCCGGGAGGGGTTAGGGGTGGGTAAAAAAAAGAAAAATAAACATTAAAAGAACAATTATTGATCAGGTTAAATTGATTTATATTCTTGTAAAAACAGGTTTAACTAATAGATAATCAGAATTAAAAGAAAAATTAAGGAATAAAAATAAATACTCAAATCCATTCCCCTCCTCGGAGGGGTTAGGGGTGGGTAATAAAAGAAGAATAAACACATATAAAATTAACTTAATCACGACTGAGCTGTATGCTCCTGAATGAGCATGCAGGGAAGCCAAACAATTAAAATCAAATTAAAATGGAATACCGTATAGAACACGACACCATGGGTGAAGTGAAAGTCCCAGCCGATAAATATTGGGGGGCGCAAACCCAGAGGTCTAAAATGAATTTTAAAATTGGGCCCGAAGCCTCAATGCCCAAAGAAATTATTTATGCTTTTGCTTATCTGAAAAAAGCAGCAGCTTTAACCAATGCCGATTTGGGCGTGCTGGCCAAAGAAAAAGCTGATCTGATCGCTCGTGTAGCAGACGAAGTTATGGAAGGTAAACTGGATGACAACTTCCCGTTGGTGATCTG
>Ga0256913_10000099_pt1 | contig 38145 bp, 33 predicted proteins | sample Axial_MatmetaG_FD_185970 | JGI IMG/M metagenome (GOLD analysis project Ga0256913, IMG submission 185970) | Deep-sea worm associated microbial mat communities from Axial Seamount, Juan de Fuca Ridge, Pacific Ocean - Axial_Mat | ecosystem: Environmental > Aquatic > Marine > Oceanic > Microbial... | reverse complement strand
AAAATGCTAAGAAACTCCTGATTTGAAACTCTAAACAGATAATTTTACAATTTAATCTGATTTAATCTCTTTTTTAAAAAGAAGATATCGTCTCTCCTGCCCTGATTTTACAGATTTTTTTCAAAAAACACCACTTTTTTTAAATCAGCAAAAAATAATCTGAATTCATTCAATCACATATCTATTTTTCATGCAATCCTCATTCTCAAACAGCAAAACTAATCTTCAATTGTCACTAATTTATAATCAACCTGTCCCCAAGTTGGGGGTCCCCTTTGGATTCAAAATAATTTTTCAAAAGTTTTTATATATTTAAAAGAATCAGAATCTGTTAAAGATTCTATCACCATTTTTAAGGAACTAAATGCATTAGGAATATAATCCAGATAATGAGTTTTATTTTTCTTTAATGCTAAGAATGCATAAGCACCAAGAGCCTGCATCAGGCGCTGAAGAGCAGCCGTGCATTGAAATTCATCAAAATCATTCACTGTAATATTGAAAAAATCATCGACACCGGAATTTTGAAGAGCATTGAAATAATAATCTAAGAAAAGTTTACGGAGAGAATCATTTAAATGAGGTATATACGGGTCATAAAGCAGAGAAACAATATCATAAGCGACATGTCCGATTCGCGCGCCCTGGAAATCAACGAAAGCGACTTTATCTGCTTTAAGAAGAATATTCTGAGACTGAAAATCTCTATGAATAAGGATTTTAGGATGGGAACAAGCCTTATCGGCCAATTCAGAGAAAAAGTTTTTAAAAGAAGTAATTTTTTTAGATGAAAGCTTCAAGTATCCCGTGAGGAAATTTTCGGAAAAATACTCTGTTTCCCACAGGTAATAATTTTTATCAAAAATGCGGAATTCCGGAATATCTGCGGAATAAGATGATTCATTTTTAAAAATCTGTTTTTTTACTGCATCATAGGTTTTAATTTGGAAATCAATAAGAAAATCGATAACTTTTTTATAAATCCGAATAATTTCTAATTCAGACGAGTTTTTTTTAACAAGAGAAAAAATGGTATCATTCCCTAAATCCTCCATAAGAACAATTGAATGATCCTGTTTTGATGAGATAATTTCTGGGGCATTTATAGCTAATTTTTTAAAGAATTGAGCATATTCGACGAAATAGTTATTATCCGGCAAATCAGGAGGAGCACATAAGACCACAGAGGATTTGGAATTTTCAGGATAATCGGAAATTCTGAAAAAGAAACGATCAGAGGCTCCAGGGTGAGGAATAGGATTCATAGGAGTTATTAAAGTTGTTTTTTCTCCATTGATTGGTAAAGAATCATTTTGAATAAGATTAAGCGTATTCAGGTATTGAGTTGGAGTACCAAGATCATTCCAGTAGAGCTCTTTATGAGGGTTTCTGATTTCGGGTAAATAAGCTGCTACTTTTTCCGGGTGATTTTTCATCAGTTCAAGAATTGCAGTAATAATAGAACATGAGCAGACATTTTCAGGAAGGTAGTCAAAGATTTTCTTTCCAAACACAGAAATACCAGCGTAGGTTCTCATAATTTCATCATCAGATTCATGGCCTAATTTACCAAGAATATCAATTACTCGTCCGTCATTAACAGCAACTTTATTTTCTGGTCCGTCAATCATCAGCATAGTAACATAGGCACTGGAATCAAAATGAAAGTCAATAAGAGCTTGGAAATCGACATCACAAATAATATCACCATTATGGAGAAGAAAGGCATCTGAATCATGCAGAAATTTGCGTGCGTTAATTAAAGGTCCGCCTGTTCCAAGGATTTCCGGTTCATGGAAGATTTTGATTTTATTTTTCCATTTAGAAGCTGAAACTGCTTTTTCAATAACAGGAGCGAGATGATGTGTATTTAATGCAAACTCTTCGATCCCCGATTTATTAAGTCTGAAAAGGATATTTTCAAGAAGACTCATTTTCAGAAGAGATATAAGAGGTTTTGGAACGGCATCGGTAAGCGGAGCAAGCCTAGAACCGTAGCCTGCAGCAAGAATAAAACTCTTAATATTTTTTTTTCTATTTTTCATTATGGATTAATAATATTTTCGACATTTTTTTTCAATGCAGGGAAATTGACTTTACCGGATCCCAATGTTGGAATTTCATCAATATAAACAAAATTATCAGGCTTTGGAATCCATAGAGAAGGCATTTGTTCAGTCATTCTAAGTTCAGCAACAATCTCCGCAGGTTTCAAATTTCTAATGTTATATGCAACGACTAATTTTTCACCTTTTTTTGCATCTGGACATCCTGTTACAACAATTGAACGCTTATCGGGTTTTATAATTTCATTTATGGCACTTTCTACCATTTCGTGAGGGACCATTTCACCGCCTATTTTACTAAATCTGGATAATCTTCCGGTGATAAAAATATATCCATCCTCATCAACTTTTGCAATATCCCCAGTAACATACCAGCCGTCACGGAAAACTTCTTTAGTTTTTTCAGGTTCTTTCAGGTAGCCAAGCATAATGTTAGGGCCTTTAACAAGCATAAGTCCGGATTCATTGACATCAAGTTCTTGAGAGGGATCGTCTTGTGCAACAATTTTAACGCATATTCCCGGCATCGGGACTCCTGCACTCCCCGCTTTTCCAATAGAATCTGAAACTTTTGCAGTTTCTTCGGGCACATTAATTGCTATAATGGGAGCAGCTTCAGTACATCCGTAACCTTCCATTGGCATTTTTCCGATTTTACAATAGAATGCTTCAGCTATATCATTTCTTAATTTTTCAGCACCTACAATCAGAAGGCGTAGGGATGAAAAATCTTCTTTTTCCGCTTTTTTCATATATGACTGGAGGAGAGAAGGAATAGCCAGTAGTATAGAGAGTTTATGGTCTTTTACAGTTTGTACAGCCCCAGAGGCATCAAGAGGATTTGGGATATAAACGACACGGGTTCCAGTCATCATAGGAATCCAGAAGAGAGTTGTAAGGCCAAAGGAATGGAACATTGGAAGATTACCAAGGAGAGCATCTTTTGAATAATCCCAGCCCATTACTTTAACAAGAGCATTTACATCTCCTGTAATATTATGGTGTGAAAGCAGGACTCCTTTAGGTTCTCCAGTTGAACCACTTGAAAAGAGCAGGACAGCCTCACTTTGCATATTTCTGAAGCTCTTTTCTGAAGAAGAAAGAGCGAGTAAAAATGAAGGTAATAAGAGAGCTTTTAAAACAGATAAAAATTTATTGGATAGTGAAATATTTTCTGTAAGATTTTCAAGGAAAAGCATTTCAGAAATTTTCTTAACTTTTGCTTTTTTCAGAAAGATTTTACTTGTTAAAATTAGGCTTATACCAGCCTTATCGATGGATTTTCTCAATATTTCATCAGATACACTGTAATTCAATACTGCCGGGACTTTATCTGCCAAGAGTACAGCTAAAATAACGATTGATGTATTTACAGTATTAGGTAATAATACACCAACAAATTTTGAATTTGACTGTTTTCTTATTTCACGACTCAAAATTAATGCTTTAGTTAAGACGGAGAAATTAGAGACGCCTCCCTTAGAAGGTGATTTTCCTGAATCAAAAAAAACTTTTTTAAGCGGATGTCGTTTTGCATTGCATATAAACTGGTAGTGAAGAGTTTTTTCTTTTTTTCTAGGAGGCATCTCCGCATCAGAAGCGAGTTCGGCAAGTATTTGTCTTAATCGGTAAGCAGAAAAGTTTTTATCAACGCCTTTGATGGGGTCACCTACTTTTATTTTAATTCTATAAGGCAACTCTCTAGGGAATCTTAATTTTATACCCCCGAAATAATAACTGAAAATACTACCCCACACATTAGACATATAAATGGGAATTACCGGTATATCTTCAGTCATGTTTTTAGGGATCATAAAATTGACACCTTTATGAAAGCGGCTCATTACTCCATTGCGAGTAATTTTACCTTCCGGAAAAACCCCTAAGACCTCCCCTGACTCAAGCATTATTCTTGCTGTTTTTATAGTTGACTTCAACCCTTTAGTTGAGCCCGGATCACTTACAGGCAAATATCCCATTGTTTTAAAAAACCATTTAAATAAAGGTTTATTATAATATTCTTCGTGAATCATGAATCTTATAAGTCTATCGGTAATCAAACTTAAAAGGATACCGTCAATAAAAGAGACATGATTGGCAATTAATAATACAGGTCCTTTATGAGGGAATTTTTCTACACCTTCAAGTTCCACGCGATAGAAAAGTTTAATAAAAATGGAAAAAGCAAATCTTAAAGCATAGACAGGCATAAATAGAAAGAGGAAAAGAGACAATAAGACAGTAAGTCCGGCTATCCATAGAAAGAGAATACTGGGAGAAATACTGTGGCAATATGAGGTTAATCCTGGCAAAAACCCACTTTGAGATTCACCTGTTCCAGCGGTTAAAAAGAACATAGCCAGTCCGGAAAGCATTATCATACCGAAGCAAATTACATTAGCATTTGCAATTAGAGATCCACGCGAATGCTCATCTGTTTTCTGCTGATAAAAAGAACGAAGCGGTATAACAAACATTCCTCCAAACAATCCCACTAAAAATAGGTTAGAGAGGACTAAAGGATAGATAATATGTTCACCAGTCTGAATTGGTGCACCAGGAGCAAAAACAGTAAGAGCGAGGAAGAGTCCCATAAAGAGTCCGGCAAAAGGCACCATTCCAACTTCTACTTTATGACCGGACAAACGACCAGCAAAATATGACCCGAACCCTATACCGAAAGCAGGAACAAGGAGAATAAGCCCGACATCCAAATCATCGGTCATTTGCAAATTATGTTTAGCATATAGTACGGATAAAGCCTGAATTGCGGTTCCCATAGTAAGAAAGAAAGATTCTCCCAAAATTGCAAAGAGTATAGATTTTTTTTCAACCAGAAGTTTATATCCGTCTTTATATTTTGAGAAAACTTTCCATGACCATTTTACATCTGTCCCTCCTTCTCTGCCCCGTTCAGCTTTTAAGACAGCTAACAATCCCATAAATGAAAAGAAGGATAAAATCAGGCCGCAAAGTCCTAAAGAGGACTGAAAAAAGCCGGAAAGTAGCGTACCGCCGCCTACGCCGCTAATTACAGCAATAAAAGTAAACAGGCCAACCGTTCCATTAGCGTGAGCTATTTCCTGTTCTCCGAAAATTTCGGGTAGAGATCCATTAAAAGCCGGGCTAAAAAATGCACTCTGAGAAGCCATCAGAAACATAACTCCAATCAAAGGCCACATTCCCCATTGATCAAATTTATAGAGAGCTAATGCACCTAATAGCATAATCATAAATTCACAAACTTTTGCAGCGATCATAATTTTTTTCTTTTGAAATCTATCTGCCAGGAAACCTGAAATTAAAGGAAATATAAGAAAAGGCATAACATAAATAACGGTTAGAAAAGAAAGGAAAAGAGCATCGTCAGAATATTCTTTAGATTTATTTGTAACCGCAAATATTGAAATCATTTTAAAAGCATGGTCATTAAAAACCCCCAAACTCTGAGTTACAGCTAAAGGCCATAAACGACCAGTAAAAGATTTTTCTTTTTTTGACATACAATTAATCCTGTTTCTGTTTTTTTTCTATAATTTCTGTCAATTTATTTATGACTTCGGGAATATCTAAATTGGATGTATCAATTTTTTCCGCATCATCAGCACATTTCAAAGGAGATATTTCCCGTTTCATATCGAGTCTGTCACGCTCTGCTATTGATTCAGCAACACTACTTAGAGTTGCTCCGTTGTAGACTTCACCTTTCTGATCAAGGCGCCTTTTTGCTCTAATTTCAGGAGATGCTGTAAGATAAAATTTATATTCTGCATTTGGAAATACAACTGTTCCAATATCCCTCCCCTCCATCACAATCATCCCAACGGATGCATAACTTCTCTGCTTGGCGAGCAGCCATGCACGCACATCTTCTTCAGCCGCCAGAATACTAACCTTTTCGGATACTTCAGGAGTACGGATAGAGTCTTCAATAAATATTCCGTCAAGGAAAAGCACTTTTCGCCCGAATTCATCATTTTTGTATAAAATATCAGTATTTTCAAGCATAATGGCGAGGTTCTTTTTATCAATAGTATTGTTAGGTTGAAATATATTTTCATCAATAGCTTTAAGAGTTAAAGCTCTATACATATTGCCTGTATTGATATAAGTAATATTCAACTTTTCAGCCAAAAGTTTGGCAACAGTACTTTTCCCGGACGCAGCCGGTCCATCTATTGCAATAACTTTTGATTTTACATTTATATTTTTCACAATTTTATTTTCCCAATTATTTATCTATAAATTAAAAAACTGAGGTCATATTGCTATTTACAGCGATAATCAATTCAGTTTACTCTAATAGTAAAATACAAAATAAATTTCCAATGTACATATACCTTTCTTTTTCTGCTCTTACAAATATAATTTATCTTTTTATCATTGTTATAAACATTACAATAAATTATATACAAACGGCAATGAAGTCAATTCATAATTCATCATAACAGCATTATTGTAAAAAACTTCGTTAAGGAAAAGAGCTTGTGGTGGTGCGCCTTTTGGTGCGGATGCTCTATTTTTTGAGAGAAGAACTGAAATCACCTCTTCTTTAGTTATCTTACCCTGTCCTGCTAGAGCGAGAATTCCCGTCAAATTACGAACCATTTTATATAAGAAGCCAGAACCAATAAAGCTCAATGCAATAAAATCTCCAAAACGCCTGATGTCAATTTTATAAATAGTTCTGACACTGTCGTCAATTTTTTTTACAGAGGTTGTAAATGCTGCAAAATCGTGAGTACCTTCTAATACCGATGCAACTTCCCGCAATGAATCATTATCCTCGAAATCTGTTAAATGCCATGAATATCTTGCGGTAAAGGGGTATTCAACACCGCTATTTATAACATAAGTGTAAACTTTTCCTACTGCAGAAAATCTTGCGTGGAAATCAGGTTCTACCAATTTAGCGTCCAAAATTCTGATTGATGGAGGTAAAGAGTGGTTCATAGCTTTCATAATATTCAGAGGTGGAATAGATGGGGCTTCAGGCAAATCACAAGTAACTCCTTGACCTAGTGCGTGAACTCCGGCATCAGTCCTGCCACTAGCGTGAAGTCTTATTGGTTGATTGACAAAAAGCTGTTCAAGGAAAGTTTCTATTTTTTCCTGAACAGTCATTCTGTCCGGCTGTACCTGCCATCCGGCATAATCAGTGCCATCATAAGAAACTTTAAAAAAGAGTCTAGGCATATCAGGAATTCTGACCGCAGCACTTCTTAAATTTTTTACCACTACCGCATGGGCAAGGATCATTGCGTCCTACTTTAGGAGCATCTCTCACAAATGTAACCTGAATATAATCGTCCCCCATTTCCTCCATTGAATTTTCATCTACGGGGTTCAAGCCCATCCCGTCAAACTGAAAAACCTCATCGTGAATATTTTCCTGAGGCAGAGTTGCCAGAAGATTTTCGAAAGCGGCAATACTAGATGCTGAGCGAAACATATTAGTCATTATTTCCTGATTAACCTCAGCCATGAATGAACTGAAAATTTTAAATGCTTCCTGCTTATATTCCATTAATGGATCTTTTTGGGCATATGCTCTCAAGTTGATACTTGAACGAAGGTTATCCATACAGTAGAGATGTTCCTGCCACAAACGGTCAACAGCTTCAAGCATAATATTTCTTTCTAGCCATACAACAGAATCCTGAAACTCGGCATCTTCACGGGCTAAATAGGCTTTTTCTATTTTCACCTTTAACTTTTCAATAAGTTTATCTGCATCTTTTTCATTCATTACATCTGCAATTTTTCCGAGATCATTTGATGCTGATGTCACATTTATATCTTCTGAATGGAAACCTATAGGGAAAGTCATATTCAACCAGTTTAAGAGATTCTTTAATGCCGGTTCACCTCCATTCTCGCTACCAAGCATTGCAACAGCGGCATCGACCTGCTCCTCAAGCTCCTGGCGAAGTATATCAAATATTATTTCGCGAGGGTTTTCAGATAAGAGAACCTTTTTACGGAAGGAATATATAACTTCTCTCTGTTTATTCATTACATCATCAAACTCAAGGGTTCTTTTTCTGATAGCGTAATGCTGTTGTTCAACTCTTTTCTGGGCAGTACTTATTGACTTATTTAAAAGAGGATGTTGAAGTTCTTCACCTTCTTCAAGGCCTAGGCGAGACATAATAGAAGCAATTCTATCAGAACCAAACAGGCGCATAAGGTTATCTTCAAGAGAAACATAAAAACTTGAAGATCCCGGATCACCCTGACGCGCACAGCGTCCGCGCAGCTGTCTATCAATTCTTCGAGAATCATGTCTTTCACTTCCAATGACATGAAGTCCGCCCAAATCAGGAACTCCATCTTCAAGTTTAATATCAGTACCACGACCTGCCATATTTGTAGCAACAGTTACTGCACCTTTTTCTCCGGCTCTTGCAACAATATCAGCCTCATGCTGATGATTTTTTGCATTTAGTACATTATGTGGGATATTTTCCATTCTGAGCATACGGCTCAAAACTTCAGAAACTTCAACAGAAACAGTCCCCAAAAGCACGGGTTGTCCTTTTTCATAACACTCTTTAACTTCCTGTATAACAGCTTTATATTTTTCGCGTTTTGTCTTGTATATTTTATCGTTGCCATCAATACGCTTACAAGGTTTATTAGTAGGGATAACGACGACATCAACTTTATAAATTTGATGGAATTCTGTTGCTTCAGTCTCAGCAGTACCAGTCATTCCGGAAAGTTTTTCATACATTCTAAAATAGTTCTGAATTGTAATTGTTGCAAGGGTCTGAGTTTCCCTTTCAATTGTTACTCCTTCCTTAGCTTCAAGAGCCTGATGAAGACCTTCACTGAACCTTCTACCCGGCATAAGGCGTCCGGTATGTTCATCTACAATCATAACTTTATTATCCTGAACAACATAATGCACATCCTTTTCAAATAAAGAATAAGCTTTAAGGAGCTGAGAGATATTATGAATAGTTTCGGTTCTCTTTCCGAACTCTTCCTGAAATTCCTGTTTAGCTTTAATTTTGTCATCTTCTGAAAGATCAGAATTTGTATCAATAGCGTGAAGGTTCTCAAGTAAATCCGGCAATACAAACATTTCGGGATCATCCGGGCTGATCATATTACGACCTTGTTCAGTGAGATCTGACTCATTTGTTCTTTCATCTATTACATAAAATAAATCTTCCTGCACTTCCTGAAGTAGACCTCTATTCTGATCACTGCGGATAAAGGTTTCAGTTTTTTCGAGACGCTTTAAAACAGCACCATCTTCAAGTAGTCTCATTAGCTGCCGGTTTTTAGGCATCCCCATCTTAATCTGAAAAAGCTTAACATAGGCGTCATCAAGCTCCTCTTTTGTAGCATCTTCTTTTGCTAAAACAGCTTTTGCTTCCATGCTGAGTTTGGCACAAAGAGTACTCTGTGCTTTAAAAAGTTTAGCAATAAGCGGCTGTAATTTATCAAACTGGTGAGTTGATACAGCAACTGGACCTGAAATAATAAGTGGAGTCCTAGCTTCATCAATTAAAATACTGTCTACTTCATCGATTATAACATAAAAGTAATCACGCTGAACCAGCTGATCTTTCTCCATTGCCATACCCATATCACGGAGATAATCAAAACCGAACTCACTATTTGTTCCGTAAGTAATATCTTTCATATACTGTTCACGCCGTTCATCCGGCATCATCTGATTCTGAATACATCCGACGGTAAGTCCGAGGTATTCAAATACAGCCCCCATCCATTCCGAATCTCGTTTTGCCAAATAATCATTCACTGTAACGAGTTGGCAATTTTTTCCTGATAAAGCATTCAGATAAAGAGGCATTGTAGCGACCAGAGTTTTTCCCTCACCAGTAGCCATCTCTGCGATATTACCGCCATGTAGAACAATTGCCCCCATTATCTGGACATCAAACGGGACCATATTCCATTCGATATTATGGTCACATACTTGAATTGTAGTGCCACATAAACGGCGGCATGCATTTTTGACAACAGCAAATGCTTCACACATAATATCGTCAAGCATTTCACCCGCGTTCAAACGCTGCTTAAATTCTTCAGTTTTAGCTTTTAACTGTTCTTCTGAAAGTTTCTGATATTCCACTTCAAATTTATTTACTTTATCAACAAGTGGTTTCATCTTTTTTATATCTCTATCAGACTTTGTGCCTAATAGTTTTTTTAACATATATCCAATCATATATTAACCCTGAGCTTAAAATTTTTATTTTTCTATACTTTTAATATTTATAAATCCTATTTTGAACCTGGGCGTTCAATAGGAATATTTTCTGCACAAAGAGGACAAGATTCAGGTTCAAAGACTTCAAGTTCGAGCTGAATTAAGCTTTTATGAGGGATATCAAAACTTGCATTTCCCTGACTTCTATCGACAATCACTGCAATACCTGCGACCTCACCGCCAAGCTTGCGAACCAAATCTACAGTCTGCTGAACGCGTCCGCCTCTTGTAATAACATCTTCCGCGACCAGAATTTTTTCATTTTTCTCTATTTTAAACCCTCGTTTTAAAATCAAATTATCATTCTCTTTATCTGCAAATATAGCTCTTACGCCCAATGCTCGTGCAACTTCATGTCCAACGATAAGGCCTCCTACTGCCGGAGATATCACTGCACTTATTTGAGAATTTTTGAAATTTTCAGCTAGTTCCGCACATACTATTTCAGCGTTTTTAGGTTCCTGAAGTAATAATGCTGCCTGAAAAAACCGGTTACTATGTAGACCGCTTCTTAATTTAAAATGTCCTTCAAGCAATGCTCCTGCATCTTTAAATATTTGTAATATTTCCTGTTCTGTCATAGACCTCTCTCCATATTTTTCACCCGCATATTGTCAACATATTAAGTATTTCTCTACAAATAACCTGCCCCGACAATATGAAAATTAAATTTCCTGAATATTATACAATAAGCCTGCTAAAAAGAAAGGTCTAAATAAGTAACGATTTTCTCATTAGCAGATACGACATTGAAAGATATACTGAAAAGTTCTGATTGCAAGTATTTTTTTCAACTTATATATAGGAATATTCTTATCACCGTGAAATTAGATTTTTTATAAATCGAATAAGCAGTTCCCCCTTGTGAATTAATCTACTTTTACTGAAAAAACAACGATTTTTTTTCAGAATTTATTGTATTAATCGTTTATTTCAGTAGATTGTATTATCTGTTAGCTGCATTGATAACAGAAAATACGATATTTCTATAAAAAATTAGATAAGGAAAATGGGAAAAATGAAATTTTTAACTAAAAAAGTGTTTCTGGCATTCTGTGTGATAGCCCTTGCGGGTGTTTCCTGTGTGACAACCGAACACAAAGATACCAGTAAAAACCAGAAACTTGTGACTATTGGGACAGGAGGAATAAACGGTGTTTACTATCCTGCCGGCAAAGCTATTGCGGAAACAGTTAATGATAAAACAGATAAAACGGGCATTAAATCTGTTGCTAAGACAGCATATAACGCTTCGAAATATAATATAGTAGATGTATTGAATAATGATTTAGACTTCGGGATTTCCCAGTTGGATGATTTGTTTAATGCATATAATAATAAACCCAACGGGAAAAAGTTGCGTGCGGTTTTTTGTCTGCATATGGAAGCATTAACCCTGCTTGCTCTTGATTCGTCAGGCATACATTCCTATAAAGACCTGACAAATCATAATGTAAGAACGGGAGCATCAAAGAATTTGAATGAAAATATTGAAGCAGTATTGAGTGCTTACGGGATTGATCCTAATTCACTAAATCAGGTAGTGGCTAAATCGATTTTATGCCCTGACATGCTTCAGAAAAATAAAATTGATGCATATTTTTTCACCGTAGGTCATCCTAATTCAAACACTAAAGATGCAGTTAGCGGCAGTAAGAAGGTAAACATAATTCCAATTGACGAGCAAATAATTAATAGTGTCATAAAGAGATATCCCTACTACAGAAAAGTCTCAATTCCGTTAAGTTATTATATACCAGGGGAAGGTAATATTCCGACAATTGGGACAAAAGCAGTCTTTTTTACTACAGAAGATACAGACGATCAGACAGTTTATGAAATGACAAAGGCTGTTTTTTCTAGATTGCAAAAACTCAAGTCAGCCTCCCCTGCACTGATGGATTTAACTCCTGAAAAAATGCTTACTGGTTATTTACTTCCTCTTCATAAAGGAGCTATGAAATTTTACAAAGAACAAAAACTTTCAACAGTAAGTGGAGAATAACAATAAAAGATTTATATAAAACTGAAAAGATAAACAGAAATAAGGATTTTCAATTATGTTAACTAAAACATCTCAAATATTTATACTGCTTTTTACTGTGGTCATTTTATTGTCCAGTTGTAAAACAGTTTCGCCAAATTACAATACAGTTTATAAACCTGCCCCCGAACCCCGAAAAGGAATGAGTCAGGGGAAAAGTTTATTTGTTGCTGAAATTATAGATGAACGGTCTATAAATGAACAAAGCCCCTTTGATCAGAATGACCCAATGATTCTCCTTCCTCTGTGGCCTTACTCCCACGCTGAAGTTAATCCGGTAATAAAATACAGTTACTTTCAGTCCGGCTTAAAGGATTCGTTAAGCAGGTTAATAGGTAAAGATCTAGCAGGCTCAGAGCTTTTTTCAAAATTTAAAATAGCGACATCAGAAGATAATCCTCCATCCCAACCCTCTAAAGACGATTTTCAGCTTATTTTAAGGTTAAAAAAAGCTTCATGGGATCGTTATCTTACCAGTTATGGTCTTTCATACGCCGGAATGTATCTATGGTTTCTGCTTCCGAAATCTTACGGATCGGTTGTTTTTACTATGGAAATTACGATCAGGGCTCCTGAGACGAACAGGATCATTGCGGATGCTATTTATACCGACAAAATCTCTACAACTGAATGGATTTACGATCAGATGAACTACCAGCCGCCAATTAGTGTATTTGCACTTGAAAAAACTTTTCCAAAACTAATGAAAAAAATCAGAACTATGCTTTTAACAGCGATGAAAGAAAAGTAATTGGTAATTTTCATGAGATTTTTCTTGAAAATTTTTTAAGAAAGAGGAAATAATGGTGAAGAAAAAAAAATCGTTCAATAGTTCTTCCGGTGCGAGAAAAAACAAACATGCTAATCTGTCCGCGAAGGTCTGTATTTACACAGAGGAGCATTTGTTTGCGAAATTGGAAACGGAAGAGAACCCTTTAATTCTCATACTGGACTGTCTGCAGGATCCGCACAATCTTGGGGCATGTTTGCGAACAGCGGATGCCGCAGGAGTGACCGCCGTTTTATCTCCCAGAGACAAGGCTGTAACAATAACAGAGACAGTCCGTAAAATAGCCTGTGGCGGAGCTGAGAGTGTTATGTTTGTTCAAGTGAAAAATCTGGCAGAATGTATGAAAAAATTAAAAACTTACGGTATTACAATTTCCGGAACTTCAGATCGTGCGGATAAATCATTTTATGACATTGACCTGACACAACCTACAGCGCTAGTAATAGGATCAGAAGGTAAAGGGATGAGACGCCTGACATCAGACAGATGTGACAATTTATGTAAACTGCCAATGTACGGGGATGTCGAATGTCTGAATGCATCAGTATCAACAGGAATCGTTTTATATGAAGCAGTCCGCCAAAGATTAAACTAGATTATGCTGACAAAAAATAATAAAAATATTATTAAAAGTTTATATAAACCTCACGGCAGAAAAAAATATAACCTTTGTATTTGTGAAGGGGTAAGATGCTGCGAAGAATATATGTTTACAGAAAAAGTATCAGATATTGAATTTGTTGTAAAATCTGACACTTTTGATTTCCCTGATCATTATAAACTGATCCCGGATGAAAAAAAATTCTCCATAAAAAAAGATGAATTTGAAAAACTAACTCCCACAAAAAATTCTCAGGGTCTGCTTTTAATTGTAAAAAAACCGGAAATTTCAATAAATAAATTTAAGACTGGCACAGAAAATTTTATAATCGTGCTTGATAAAATATCTGATCCCGGTAATATGGGAACAATTATCAGAACTCTAAAAGCAGCAGGATTGAGGTCTCTTTATATAACACCAGGATGTGCAGATCCCTTTTCTGAAAAGGTCATCCGTTCGGCACTTTCAGCTCAATTTTATATAGAAATTATAAAACTTGACGGCGACCTCTATGAATTACTCAACAATGCCGGGATAAACAAAATTTGGAGAACTGATTGCCATCAGGGAGATTCGCTTTTTGAAATCCCCGAACTGTATAATAATAGTGCAATAATTTTCGGTTCAGAAGCATTCGGCGTTTCAAAAATAGAAAACTCAATACCTGTAACAATACCAATGCCAGGAAACAGTGAGTCATTAAATGTAGCTCAAGCAGTTACGGTATTTATCTTTGAGGCAGTTCGCAGAACAATATTAAAATAATAATGAAACTTTTATTCAGAAAAACAGTCTATACTATTGATAAAGCTATATAAATTATATGATATAACAAATAAGGAGATCTAAGTTATGATGATGTTTTATGACCCTGTATTTTTAATGTTTATGATTCCGGGACTGATATTGTCTCTGATTGCTTCAATTGCAACAAAATCAACATTTATGAAATATTCTAAAGTGCCTGCATCCTCAGGAATGACAGGTGCACAAGCTGCAGAAGCTATGCTCTCTTCTGCAGGTGTTTATGATGTGGCAATTGAACCGGTAGGAGGTTTTTTATCAGATCATTATGACCCTTCCTCTAAGACATTGCGTCTGTCTGACAATGTTTATGCTTCAAGAAGTTTATCCGCTATAGGTGTCGCTTGCCACGAAGCTGGACATGCACTTCAGCACGCAGAAGGTTATGCTCCGTTAGGACTTCGCTCCGCATTAGTACCCGCAACAAATTTCGCCAGTAATTTTTCATATTGGATAATCCTTTTAGGGTTCATTTTTCACAGTCAGCAACTGGTTTTAGCCGGCGCCATTTTATTTGGAGCTGCGGTGGTATTTGCAATTATAACGCTACCGGTTGAATGGAATGCCAGTGCAAGAGCGAAAAAACTGATGATTACATCCGGGATCGTCTCGGAAGGTGAAGGAGTAATGGCAGGTAAAGTTTTAAATGCTGCCTTTATGACATATCTAGCTGCTGCTGTATCCGCACTACTTACACTGATTTATTATTTAATGAGAGCTGGTATTTTAGGTGGTGGAGACGATTAACAGAACAGCATGGGATGTAATATTATCACATATTGGTGAGTAATAAAAAAGAGAATTTATTCAATGATTGAAGATAAAATTTTAGATATTATTGCTATCACAATACCGGTCTTTTCTTTGGTTTTTATAGGCAAAGCCTTAGGTGTTAAAAAGATAGTAACAGAAGAAAGCAGAAAAAGTCTAAGCTGGATTACTTACTATCTGGCGTTGCCTGCTCTTATTTTAGGAGTTTTTCTTGAAAGTGACAGTTCTAAACTTTTTACTTTAAATATCTTTCTGCTCTCCATCATTCCAATTGCCGTAAGTAGCATTGCAATGTTCTTAACATTACTACCTTTCAAGGTTGATATTGAAAAAAAATCAGCGACCATATATTGTTCATACTGGGGTAATAACGGATATATGGGTATACCGTTGGTTGCAGCTGCAATCGGTTCTTTAAAAGGAGTGGCAATTGCGGCTGTTGTTAATGGAATGACTGTTCCTTTTTATATTGCGATTTCAGTATTCATGATGATTCGTTGCAAAAGCGAAGAAGCGGGCGAACATTCTGTAATTCAGGAAGTAGTAAAGGTATTTAAAAATCCGGTAATTATAACACTGCTTACCGGAACAGCAATCTCATATTTTCATATTCCACAATATATTCATGAACATGGTGGTCAGATCGGCGGTTCTATACTTGAAATAATATTAATACTAACAAAGAAGCTTGGTTCAATGGGTCTTCCGCTGGCTCTGATTCTAGTTGGGAGCAGATTGAATTTCAGTGAAATAAAAGCCGATAAACTTCTATTAGCACTTTCGATTACCGGTAAGCTTTTAATTGCACCTTTAAGTGTATTTATTGGAGTCAAACTATTCGCACCTGATTTAGATAAGGATATATTTATTGCTCTTATACTACTAAATGCAGTTCCCAGTGCTGTTGCAAGTTATATAATTTCTGCAAGATATAAAGTTGCCGAGGATTTTGTCTCATCTATGCTGGTATTATCTACTGCCATTTCAATAATCACAATCCCAGTCTGGCTCTATTTTATTCTTTAAAGCAGGAAATAAAATCAAGGAAGGATCAAGAGAAGAAAAGGGAAATAGAAACTGGATACAGTTAGCTCATATAAAAAAATAACAGCCGGAATTTTATTTTTCAGGTGGAAGTGATTAAATATCCTGAAGATGAGGGTCAAGGACATCACGCAGTCTATCACCTAAAACATGAAGAGAAAGCACCAGCAGAAAAAGGAAAAAAGTAGCAGTACTTATTTCCCACCACATACCGCGCCATAACTGCTGCTGTCCGTCTGCAATCATTTTTCCCCAGCTTGGAGTCATCTGCATTCCCAATCCAAGATAGCTTACAATACTTTCGGTCATAACAGCATAAGCAAAGCGCATAGTAAAGTAAATAATAGCAATATGCATAATATTCGGCAGGAGATGTCTGAAGATTATTCTAAGATCGGAAAAGCCGAGAGATTCAGCAGCCTGAATATATGCAGCATTTTTCAGTCGTTTTGTTTCTGCTCTGACAACACGGCATAGAGTTACCCATCCGGTAAGACCTATGCCGATATAAAGAGCGAGCATTCCCTGTTCCACATTCAGTAATGCTGCAGTTTTAGCGAAAATCACACTTAAAGATTCGGAGAGATATCCTTTTTGAATCAGCAGAGCAAATGCGAGAATGAGTAAAAGTGTGGGAAGAGATGCGAAAGTAGTATAAATCCAGACTACAAGATCGTCTGTTTTACCTCCGAAATATCCGGCAAAGACACCAAGTAATACGCCAATTACAGCTGCTGCACCAGAGCCGATAATACCGACTTTCAAAGCAGTAGGTATGGAAAAGACCCCTTTCCATAGAATATCCTTACCGCTATAATCGGTCCCGAGCCAGTGGTCATTTGAAGGCGGTTCATTACGCCTGTCGATATTACCGGTCATATAAAAAGGAGTAGAGTGGTTCACTCTGCATGAGACATTGTATATTTCACAGCAGATACCTGTTATAAAAAAGAGCAGAAAAAGCACGGCAGCAAAAGCCGACATTTTTTCAGAGAATATCTTTTTTATAATTTTCTGACTTTTCTTTACAGACTGAAGCATAAATAATAAACCTGTTGATCACTCTTTTATTTTAATTTTTGTTCCGGAAACCCAGTACTTATTTTCATTTGTGTAGTAGGGATAAACAGATGAAGCCGGGGCAGTATATTCACCCGGAACAGCAGCTGTTAAACTTACAGGTATTTCAACTTTTTGTCCAGGCTCAAGAGTACGCCAGTAAAAGACCAGTTTACTGTTATAAAGTTCAAAAAAATCAATTACTCCCCTACTCTGGAGTTCTTTCAAACTGTCAAAGCGAACTTCACATCCGCCGGGAATTCCGATAACAGCCAGAGGTGTCGGTGATTTTTCATCTCCGTTAACAACCGTGACATTCATTGTAACAGCAGTTCCTTCGTTTACTTCTGTTTCAGAAAGTTCTGTAGTTAATTTCAATCTGGACTCAGCACTATTGAGAGGGAGGATTGTCCGATACGAAACATCTATACCGTAAGGGAGTTTTGAACCGCCTTTCATAGCAATTTCGACTTTATGTCTACCTGGAGTCAAAGCCGAAGAAAAGTCAGGAAGTTCGATTGCTGACTTAGTATTTTTACCGAAATGCACCGGTTTACCAAATGGATTCCCGTCAACGATAAGCTGCAGGTCGCCCGGTACAGAAATTTTCTGACGGAGAGAGTCATAAGCATTAATAGCTTTTAATGCCAGAATAGTTGACTGAGTTGAGCCGAATGAACCAGACTTACACTGTTTAAAAATCCAGTTGATAGATTTTTCCACATTAACGGCAAACTGACCATCAGTTTTCAACCATGCCATAATTGCAAGACTGGTTGTTTCAAGCTGTTTTGAAATTCCGCCTGAATTTGTAATTGTAGATTCGGCACCTGTAAGTGCACCGTTTTTATCGGATGCAGCAACCAGTTTCTGGCACAACTCAATCCCGGTTTTTGTATCTTTAGCAATCAGCATAATATTTGCGGCGAGTGCTGTAAGATATGAATCGTTACTGTTCAAAGCACTTTTTCTGACGGATTCAATTTCCGATTTCAGTTCAGTCGGATTTTTTCCGCTTTCAAGCAGACTCCAGACGATATAGGCGTTAGTCATTTTTACCGGAGCTCTACCGAAAGAGTCAAGGGCTTTTTTATTCAAATTAAAGCCGCCATTTCCATCGCGACGGCTAAGAAGCCAGTTTTCTGTCCGTTTCAGCATTTTTTTATCAACCGGCATAACCTTTGCCATATCAGCAAATTCCATCAGTCCGTAAGCTGTAAGTGCTTCGTGTCCAGGATCAGCACCGAACCATTCATAACCTTTTTTAGAACATTCATATTTCACCAGTTTATTATATCCTTCTTTAAGCAGAGCATCTGTTTTCCGTACAACATCAGCACTCACACCGGAGTGAGTTCTCAAATACTGACTTACCATAACAACCGGATAATTGGTAGAACTAGTCTGTTCAAAACAACCGTGCGGTTCCCGCAGAAGAGCATTAAGAGCTTCCTCCATATTAGCAAGCGGAGAAACAAATATAACAGCGCGTGTTTTCAGTGAACCCGGAATATATTTTTCGGGAATAACAAGTTCCGCGGTACCATTTTTACCGTCACCTACAAAACCTCCTGCATTTAATTGAGCTGGAAATCCCTTAGGCAGTACGGAAAGAGTCCGTTTGACAGTATCTGTAAGGCCGTCTGCAGATGCGGTGATATAGAGTTCAAATTTACCTGATTTCCGCAAAGAAAGATCAGCATACATTCTTTTTCTTTCATCAGGCTTCAGAGATAAAGTTTTTGAATTCATACTGACATCAACAGCATCATCACATTTTAGAATAAGATTGACTTTATCAAGAGTTTTTTCTGATAAATTAACAAGTGTAAGCGGAAGTTTAACCTTATCTCCAACGGTTGTAATAAGCGGCATTTTCGGTTCAATATAAAAGCTCTTTCTTGATGAGATATAACAGTCTGCAGAGGCGACTGCACCGTTTCTTGCGAACGCATCAGCCATTACTTTAAATACAGTAATTGAATCGGATAGATCAAACTGCAGAGAGGCTTTTCCGTTACGCGCACCTGTTTTTATTCCAGCACACCAGTAAACTGTTTCTGTAAAATCATTTCTTTCTTCTGCTTTGCGTGTTTTATCTGAAGTATGGGCATATTCTCTAATAACAGTCCATTTATCTGCTCTTCTTCTTTTCTGCATTTTTTCTTGTATTTCATCTTTATCAGCAAACTTATCTTCCATCATCAAAGGATTACCGACCTGTTCTTTCATAACAGGAGCATTAATTTTACAAGGAGCAGCTTTTTTATCTTTAGGAAGTGCCATAAATACGGCATCAACATCTTCAAGTTCTTCCTTCAACATTCCTTTTCCCTTCCTCATTATATTGAATTCTATATTTTTTTCAGCTAACGCCCGCATTGCATCGTATTTATGCAGTTTTTTGATTTCTTTATAATTGAGAAGAATGAATCTGCGCCAGCCTTGAATTCCAAGGAGAAGGTCAATATATTCGGGAGCATTTTTATTTTTTTCATCAAAATACACACCTGCGTCTTCAAGTTTCATAACTTCCGGCTCAAGAAAAACCATAACCGGCAGGCGCGGCGGAATAAGGCGTTTGTCTTTCATTTTCAGAACAGCATCATCAACAACACTAAGTCCGACAACAGCCTCTACAGGTTTTCCGTTTTTATCAGTCGTTTCAATCTGCAGATTGACTTTATCACCGGGCTGATAATTTTCCTTATCAGTTTTCAGACTGATATTAAGTTTAAAACGGGAATCTCTGAAAACAAGTCTTTCAGCCACTGGAACACCGGTATTATCAGTCATAGTTACAATAAGAACCCCTTCACTGTCTTTAGGGTCTAAAGTAACAGTATCTCCGCTTTTAATTTTTGAAAGATCAAGGGAATCAAGAGTCTGTTCACGCTTTAAAAGGTATATGAACCCCGGTTTAAAGTCATCTAAAAATCTTACATTAAGGGAAATTTTTTCTTTAAAAGGAAAGATTTTCTTTAACGGTTCAAAAACGGCGCCGCTCTCTTTTACCGCAGGAAGTGTATAAATTTTATCAATACCCGCTGGTTTTTTCAGAATTACACCGTATGATTTTCCTTTTTCCGGAATAAAAGAGAATATCCCCTCACCTTCGTGAACTGATTTCAGATCACTTAAAGAGTTACCAGACACTTTCCCGTTTGTCAACTCAAATAATGAACCGTTAATATCAGCCGGTTTGCCCAGTGAAAGAAGTTCAGCTTTAAAATAGACTCTGTTTTTTACCCCTGCCGTTAAATCTCCACTTTCCGGATAAAAAGTAATTTTCACATCATTTAAGGCAATTGGTATAGTTTTAGCCGCGTTTTCAACAGTTCCGCCGTCTTTTATCACAAAATTAAGAGTCCCATTGCCTTTATCAATTTTTTCAGGAAGTTTGAACTCTACTGTACACTTACCGTTTTTGTCTAAAGAAATATCTTTTTTCTGAAAAATCGCTCTACCGTCAAGGAGAGCAGTCGCTGTAACACCAGCATTTGCCGGAATACCGCCCTCACTTCGTTTAACACTAAGCACTGCCTTCACATCGTCTCCCGGGCCGTATGCTTTATGTTCAAATTCAATATCTTTTTTCAGGCGGACGACTCTATAGGATAAAACATCAAATTCTCTTACAGATTCAGGACATCCTAACGCCGGCACTTTAACTGAAACTTTATAGGTTCCACCTCCGGAGCCTTGAGGAATTATCCAACTGCCTGCTCCGGTGCTGTTTTCAATTTTTCCTTTAAAATTGGTAACCGATTCATCTTTAGAATTTTTTATTTCAAATTTAACATGACTGCTTCTAAGATATTTTGGTTTGGAACTATCAGCCGGCAAGTTATCCTTTGTAAGAATCACAACTCTGAAATAAACGGTTTCACCAGGCCGGTAAAGAGGTTTATCAGTTGAAACATAGCTCATATACCGGTTTTCACCGCCAAGTTCTTTTGCAGTAATTTTTTTATCCCAGTTCAATTTTAATGCTGACACGGCAAATAAAGTCATCGCTGTCATAACTATCAGCAGAAAAATTCCATACCAACTTATTTTTTTAAACATAAAAACCTCCCGCTTATGCTGTTTTTTTGTTTTGAACAGCAGAATTATTAACTTAATGCTTTTCTCATAATTTCAATATCAGGTTTTTTGCCTGTCCATATTTCAAAAGAACGGGCTCCCTGATGAAGGAGCATTCCAATACCACCGGCATATCTGCAGCCCGTTTTTTCAGCATTTTTCAGGAAAGGCGTTTTTTTATAAATAGTATCAAACATACAGACATTCGGATTCATTAAATCAGCAGAAATAGGAGACGGGTCACTCTCTTTGAGTCCGAGAGATGTTGCCTGAATAACAACTTCAACATCTTCCATAAGTTCAGCAAGCAGTGAATGATCTTCTATACTGCCGAACCTTATATCTTTACCGGGAAAATATTTTTTTAGATTATCTGCAATATCTTCAGCTTTTGAAACAGTCCGGTTCATAATATAAATCCCTTCAGCACCCTGAGAAAGGAAACGGGCAGTAACCGCTTTTACAGTTCCACCGGCTCCCAGAAACAGGAAGCGCCCGCCTTTAACATCAACATCAAATGCCTCCTTCAATGCCGACTGAAGTCCATATCCGTCAGTAGTATCTCCAATGAGTCTGCCGTCTTTTACAGTCACAGTATTCACACTTCCCGCGGCAATACTTTCTTTGGATATTTCGTCAAGAAACTGCATCACAGTATTTTTATGCGGGACCGTTACATTGAAACCTTTGAGTTCCTCTTTAGCTTTTTCAGTAAAACTCTGAAGTTCATCATCAGTCACTTTAGTTGCGGAATAAACCGCATCTATCCGCAGGGCTTTGAAAGCCGCGTTGTGCATCAAGGGAGATTTTGAATGAGCAATCGGATTTCCGATAACTGTATATAAGTCAGACATAATATTTCCTTTCTGATTTTTAACTCTTTTTTTAATAAGTTTCAAGGTCTGAAAACAATAACCGCGGCTCCGTCACAATGTTCAAGAGAGCCGTTCTTAATTATTTCAACTTTAACTTTTTCCACATACTTAAAATCCAAACACAACTGCGCCGCCTTTTCGGCAATAGTTTCGATCAAAAGGAACTCCGCATCTTTTAAGGAATCGACAAGCGCATCCTGTACGGCCTGATAATTAACAGTTTTCTCCAAATCATCAGTACGGGCCGCCTCCCTGATGACATCGCAGAACAGTTCAACATTCAGAATAACAGTTGTTTTTTCTATCCGTTCGTGTTCTTCAACTCCGGTGAGAACCGGAAGTTTTAAATTAATAAGTTTTATAATATCCATAAGCATATTCTTTATCGGTTGAATCGGTAAATTAAAAAATTATTATCCATTGGATAAACTCGTATAAAAAGCCTGTATAAAAACAGACAATACTAATTGTACAATAATAAAAAAATACACTTAAAAATTGATAAAACAACCCTGTAAAATAAAGTTTCGATAGAGAAACATGTATCTGTAAATATATTCTTAATAGGATTCAAATAAAGATAAAATTACTTTTAATGAGGAATATTAAAAAATAGAGTAAATATGGACAAGAATATTGTTTTGATAAAAAAGATTAATAGTTTAGAAAGAATTAAAAAATAATTACTTGACTATTATAAATTTGATGTTATTATTGGGGCACAGTTTGTTAATAAAGTAGGAATTAACTCCAACCAAAAGAGGAAATAAATATGACTGTTGAGATACCACAATTCAAAGGGAAAAAGAAAAAGTATTATGATTTACTTATGAATTTGCGTGATCAAATTACCCAGCAATTAGAATTCCACACTAGCGAAGCACTTGGCGGAAACAGTGATTCAATTGATAAAAACGGAATGTCCACCCACATGGCGGATTTAGGCAGTGATAATTTTCTGCATGATATGGAACTTTCTCTTATCACAAATGAAGGAGAGGTTCTTGAAATGATTGATGAGGCAGTTCAAAGACTTATAGATAATGAATATGGCAAATGCCTTGACTGTGGAGTAACAATCAATCCTGAAAGGCTTGAAGCAAAACCTTATGCAATGTACTGCATAAAATGTAAAACGATTCGAGAGCATAACGGCGGAATTAATCCGAATCAGGATTAAACATGCATGAATGGGATAATACGACTGAGTTTCCAAATCAAATCAAATCTGGAACAGATAAAGATAAAAGAGGTATACTCACAGCTTGTTCAATATCGTTTATTATACTTATTCTTGATCAGTTGACAAAAGCGTGTATAGAAAAATATGTGGAGAATCCGATACCGGTAATTCCTGGATTCTTCAATATTGTTCATGTAGGAAACAGAGGAGCTGCCTGGGGAATGTTTCAGAACTACCCGTGGCTACTTTTTTCTATTTCCATTATTTTCTTTTTCGGTGCTGTATTTTTCTTCAGATCAATAACAGAAGGATGGCTGGAAAGATATTATGCTGTAGCTTTAGTTCTTGGTGGAGTGTTAGGGAACTCGACTGACAGAATATGGCGTTCCGGCAAAGTCGTTGATTTTCTTGACTTCAATCTGGGCTTCATGCGCTGGCCCTCTTTCAATGTGGCTGACAGTGCAATATGCATAGGAGTGACAATTTTTATATTATCTTCGTTTTTAAGACCCTCACCTGATAAAAAAACGGCTGAAGAGATTTCTTCAATAGTAGAAAATAATTAAATACACTGCTAATTTTAGGATTAAAAAAGAGACAAAATAACGGAACAGGCAAGTGCAATGGAAAATAGAGTCGGAAAAATGAGTATAGTAACAACTCCGATAGGTAATCTTCAGGATATTACACTAAGAGCTTTAGAAACGCTGAAAGAAGCAGATATAATAGTAGCAGAAGACACCAGACACTCAAAACGGCTTTTAAATCATTTTGAAATTAAAAAAAAACTGATTAGCTGTCATTCTTATAATGAACATCATGCGGCGGCGGGAATAATTTCACTTATAAAAGATAAACATCTTAAAATTGCAGTACTTTCAGATGCAGGAACACCGGTTATAGCAGATCCCGGCTTTCACATTATCAGAGAAGCAAGAAATGCAGGAATTGAGCCTGAATTTATTCCTGGAGTCTCCGCACTTACATTTGCTGTCGCGGCATCCGGTCTTCCTGCTGACAAATTCTCATTTTTCGGTTTTGCTCCTGTTAAAAAAGGGAAACGGGAACGGCTTCTGCTTCAGATTAAGGAAGAAGGAAGAACAGCATTTCTTTTTGAATCACCCTACAGAATAACTAAACTGCTTACAGCAGTTGAAGAAGTAGTTGGGTCTGAAACAGAAATTGCAATTATTCGAGAAGCAACAAAACTTCATGAAGAAACGATTAGAGGGAAAGTTTCCGAAATATTAAAAGCTAAAAGAGACAGTAAATGGAAGGGTGAATTTGTTATAGGAATCTTTCCAGATAGTCAATCAAACTAATAGTTCAGTTTCAAATCTGTAAAAAATAAAAGAATTTGATGAAATAAGTCCTTTAAAATTAAAAGGAGAAAACTATCTAGTTACGGTTTCTTCAATTTTCCAAGTTTTATCTTCCGGAGAAAAAACAATATATTCAAGTTTTACATCATCATTTTTAACAGTCACTTTTACATATCCCCTCTTCTGAAGATATTTAATATTTTCAACCCCTTTTTCCGCATATTTTTCATTCCAGGTTTTTAAGGGTGCACCGTCAGTTCCACAAATAAATTGTTCAAAAACTCCATTTTCAGTTTTTACTTGAGCATGATTATAAAAATGGTCATGTCCGGAAAAAAAGAAAATACCACCATTTTTTAAAAAAGTTTTTACAAAATCATCTCGTTCTTTTTTATGAACAGCCAGGCAATCCGGATGATCTGCAGAAAATGCGGGTTCATGGCATAGAGCAAATACTTTCATTTCCTTTTTATCAGAATTAATGTTTTTTAAAACTTTTTCCATCCATTTATAATTTACTTTATGGTGTGCTTTGTCAATATAGTTATCAAAAACAAAAATAACGGTATTATTTTTTTTCACATAGTAAGTTAAGTTTTTTTCATTCACCGGTCCATTCTCAGGAAAGCTGAATATACCTGAAAAAATCTCATTCCACTCTTTGAGAGCTTCAGGATATTTATGAATTTTCCAGCCTTTTGATACATCGTGATTACCTCTGCATACATAAACCTGCAGATCATGTTCAAGTAACGGCCTCATAAATTTATCCCGCCATTCTTCAAGTTGGGATTCAAGTTTATCACTGTACCCACTGACCAAATCACCATTTACAAAAATAAAATCAGGTTTTTCTTCAACTATTCGCATCTTTAATATCTCAAGAAATTCCAGATTGATTTTTGTTTTTACCATATTCCCCCGAGTATCTCCTAAAACGATAAACTTAACAATATTATCTTCAGCAGATAAAAATACAGAAAAAGCAGTCAAAAAAATATGTAATAAAAACAATGCTAAAATGCGTTTCATTTAATTTTCCCTTAAAAATCAGTGATCTAAAACTACTTCAGAAGCTTTAAACACAGGACCTTCATTGCAGGTTCGAGCATAACGCCATCCGTCTGCATTATCTGCTTTTACTTTGATTACACAAGCAAAACAAGCACCAACTCCGCAACACATAAGATGATCAAGACTCAATTCGGCATCAAGGCCTCTTTCGGTCAAAATCTTACCAACCGCCATAAGCATTCCCCTAGGACCACATGCATAAAATTTATACTTAGATAATTCCGAATCTTTTTGCTTAAGGATATCTTCAAGTAAAACTGTTACCAATCCTTTTATTCCAGCCGAGCCATCTTCTGTTGCAACTCTTACATCAAATTGTAAATTTTCAAATATATCAGTCAGAATAATATCCTGCTCTCCTCTGGCACCTATCAGAAAAAGACCTTTTTCAGAGGACCTTGAAGCCAGTAACTTTGTAGCAGCAGCTCCGTAACCACCTGCAATCAGAACAGGAATTTCGCCATCTTCAGGGATTGAATAAGGAACTCCTAAAGGCCCCATTAAGTTACAAGTAGCACCAGGCAAGAGCTCTGAAAGGACCTTTGTCCCCTCGCCTACAATTTTATATACAACTGTTAATTCACCATTATTGGAAACATCGCATACACTAAACGGACGACGAAGAATCCGGTCATTTAAGTTAGCTATCTTGACATGAATAAACTGACCTGGTTGAACCATAGATGCAATCTGATCAGTTTGAAAAACTATTATTCTGTAATCATTCTTTAAAATTTTATTTGAAATAATCTTACAATCTTCAATTAATTTTTTCATAATTATTCAGTATCACTTTCTTCTTCAGATTCATCAGGAGCAATATATTTTATGGCTGGTGCTAAAACTATTCTAAAGCCTATTCCTAAATCCCGTTTCTCCGGCTGCAAATGATCTCTTATTGCAGAACGGGCATCGGATGACGGACTTAAACAGCCACCGCCACGAATTATTTTTGTTGTTGTTTTAACTTCAAATTCCCGTTCAAAATCCCCTCTTTCTTTAAGAGTTGAAACAACAGGATTAACCTGAACAGGGTCAGTTCCAAAAAGTTCAGAATAAGCCTTTGGATTATACCAGTCCCAACACCATTCCCAAGCATTTCCACTCATATCATAAAGGCCAAACGCATTAGGTTTATATGAACCAACTGGTGCAGTAATATAATTACCATCATAATCAGGAGCATCTTTCCCGGGCGAACAGTCTAAATGTTGTGCACTTCTTTTATCCAGAACATTTGCATACTGAGCACCTAAAGCACCGAACTTATTGCCCCAGTAATAGATGGTTTCAGTTCCAGCTCTACAGGCATATTCCCATTCTGCTTCGGTTGGAAGTCTGTAAACATAATCTTGAGGAAGTCGTTTAGCTATTTTCTCGTGATATGTAAGCATTTCACAATATTTGTTAGCCAAATGCCAGCTAATCTTAACCACCGGCTGGGTTACACCATTAAAATTATAACCATCCCACTCCGCTACTTTATAACGGTCATAATAAATTCGATATTGAGCATTAGTAATCTCAGTTTTTGACATCCAGAATGAATATGAAATTTGAACTTCCCGCCTCGGAAGTTCGGAAGTGTTACCATGTTCACCTACAGCACGCCCCATTTTAAAATGTCCCTGTGGAATACATATCATATCTGCAGCAATCGATTTACAGATGAAGTTTTTACCATTTTTAGGTTTTTCAAATTTATGTTTCAATGTATCCAAATATTCTTTCCGGACTTTTTTCCATTTCTTCGGATGTTCATAATCTTCTTTCTGGATACGATAAGTTTGTGCTATAGCTTTCATTATAGCTTGATCCTGCTCATAGCCGGTAGAGTTTGCAATTCGCTTGTCAATAATCTCAAGTTTTTTTGTTTTTGCAGAAACTTTATTATCGTGTTTCCGATGATCAGTGTATTGGGACATATAAAAGAAAAACATCAATAAAACAACTAATACTAAAAAGATTGATGCACAAACCTTTGCAATTCTCAGTTTATGCTCACGGTGCTGGTCAAGAATACGAATCATCGGATTGACATCAGAAGGCGGAGGTGGTTTTATCTTTTTAAAAGGTTTAGGATCTTCATTTATAAGACCATTTCTTTTCTTTTTTTTCACCTTTGAGTCATCAGATACATTTTTTTTAATCCTATCTGAATTCTTTTTTTCTGATACTTTTATATTATCATTAGAAACATCTTCAGTACTATTTTCTTTGTTATTTTTATTTTTTTTCTTATCAGACATAACATTTACTCCTTCTTAATGTGTTGCGAAAATATTGATATTTGGAATACTATGTAAGATATTAATTTTCGGATTGTTTTATTATATCAACTAATGAAGTAAAATCTTCAAATTCAAACTGATCCCCCGTTTGAAGGTTTCTGCAAACTATTATACCTTTTTCAAGTTCATTTTCTCCTCTTATCAATGCAAAAGATGCTTTATTTCTATTAGCTGCTCTAAGTTGAGCCTTCATACTCTTTGTTTCAAGTTCAGCGATGCAGGAAATTCCAGCCTTACGCAAATCATCTGCCGTTTTCATATTTTTCATAAAGGCATCATTCCCTAACGAAACAATAAAAACTTCCGGCGGTTCAGGAGTTCTTTCAGGAACTTTTAATGCTTCCCTAACCATAATTAAACGCTCAATCCCCGCAGCAAATCCTACGCCTTTAACACTTTTTTTCATACCTGGAATATTAACTTCATAGCGCCCGCCCCCTGCAATTGCATTCTGTGCGCCTAGACCGGTATGAGTTAGTTCAAAAACAGTATGAGCATAATAATCAAGTCCTCTGACGAGGCGCGGAGCTACTTCATATTCAACATTTAAAACATCCAGAATTGAGCAGACCTGCTTAAAATAATCCCTGCTCTCTTTTGAAAAAGCTTCAGTTACATCCGGTAACTCTTCTATAATTGAAGAACATACAGGATTTTTGCAGTCAAGAATACGCCATATATTCCGGTCAATACGCTCCTTACAGTCAGAACATAGTGATTCAATATGATTGCTGAAAAAATTTCTGAGAAGTTCCTCTGCAGGTTTTCTGTCATCAAATGAACCTCTTGTATTAATAAGAAGTTTAGCACCGGTAATCTCTACAGCTTCAAGAAAATGCATCAGCATTGCGATGGATTCTGCATCTGCTGCGGGAGATACTGTACCTGCGTTTTCAACACCAATCTGATGGAATTGTCTTTTCCGGCCGGCAGCAGGTCTCTCCCCTCTGAACATCGGGCCAATATAATAAACCCGTTTCTCCGAACCGTTCATAACATCAGTTCCTGCCAACGCACGCATTACACCTGCAGTACCTTCCGGTCTGAGAGTTAAACTTCTTCCGCCTTTATCCTGAAAAGTATACATTTCTTTCTTTACAACATCAGTATCTCCCCCAATTCCACGCTGAAAAAGTTCGGTAAACTCCATGATAGGAGTTCTAAGTTCTCCATATCCGTAAAGTTCAAAAACTTCAGATGATTTTTTTTCAATAAATTCCCATTCTGCAGATTCTTCCGGAAAAATGTCTGAAGTTCCCGGGGGCAATGATATTCCTGGCATTATTTCAACTCCTCAACGATTGTAGTTTGATTCAACAAAACTTAGAAAAAAGATGTTATTATTTATAAAAACTTTAAATCAAAATATATCATTATATACAATAAAGACATAAAACGGAGCATTTAAATGTAATCAGTAAAGATACAATTTTAATTACTCCGCTAATGAGTATAAAGAAAACTTTGATGATTTTAATATCTAAGTAAAGAAATCTATTAATTCAGATTTTTAAATCTTTGATGGATCAAGAAGCTCTACACGCTCTTTTAATTCTTTTCCAGCACGAAACTTAACAACCACTCTTTCTGGTATTACAACTTCATCTTCAGGCTTATTAGGATTTCTGCCTTTGCGGCTTTTTCTAACTTTACATTCAAATATACCAAAATTTCTTAGTTCTATATTCTTCCCTTCTGCTAACTCATCTGCAATATAATCAAGAGTCTTTTGGACAACAACAGCAACCATAGTCTGCTTTAATCCTGTTTCCTCTGCAATCCGGACAACAATATCTCTTTTTGTCATTCTATTTCTCCTTTCCTTAGAGATTAAAAAAATTTCCGCTAAATAATGCCGAGCAAAAATACCCCATGCTTTCGGCTGTTAACAATCCATGATTTAAACTATACCACATCAAAGACTTATAGGCAAGTTAAAAAATGAGATTAGTCTATAATTTTTTTCTTATTACATATTAAAGGAACAATTAAACAATTAAATACAACAATCCCAATCTTTATAAACGGGATCTAATCCTATATTTTTCAGAGCAATATCAAGAAGCACAACACTTCTATCATCGTTTAAAGAAAACTGTTTCAAAGAATTTTCATCCCTTTCCATATATCCACCTGGTACAACCGAAGAAGCTGCACTCATAGAACTTGCTGCAGTTAAAACGATTTTTTCTCTAAAAATCTCCGGTTCCCGAGTTGAAATTGAGATTTCAGATTCAGGTTCAATAATTCTGACAGCCAGAATTAACTGTTCAAATTCTTTATCTGAAATAAATTCAGGAATAGAAAAATCCCCTGCAGAAGGAGTGATTCTGGGAAAGGAAAATTGTATTTTACTTTTCCAAAATCTTTTTTTGAGCCATTTTGCATGCATAATCATAGAGAGAGAATCGATACGCCAATTATACAAACCTAAAAGCACGCCAAGTCCAAGAACTCTGAAACCAGCCTTTGCGCCCATTGACATAAACTCCAATCGTTTATCATAATCAGCTTTTGGTCCAGCTAAATGTAGATTTTGATAAGTTTTTCTATCATAAGTTTCCTGATAAAGAGTAAGGCCATCAACACCGGCATCAAAAAGTCGTTTGTAATCAGAAGTATCCATAGGGTATATTTCAATCGCAACATAAGAAAATATATTCTTTAATCTTCCGACGAGTTCTTCGAGGTAATCAACTGAAATATATAGCGGGTCTTCTCCACTCACAAGCAAAATAGAATCTATCCCGTAAGAACTGATAACTTCGGCCTCCATGACAGCTTCATCCACACTCAAACGCCTCCGCTTCTGATTTAAAGATGAATTAAACCCGCAGTAAGCACACTGATTAATACAATAATTGGATAAATAGAGTGGAGTATAAAGTTTTACAGTTTTACCGTAGTGCATATTTTTATTAATTTTTGCACGAGCACGCATTTGCGGAAGAAATTCAAATGCGGCAGGAGAAATTAATCTGAGAAAATCTTCAGGAGTTGGTCTGCGTGCAGATAAAGCAGCTTCAACATCCTGTTTCCTGACATTTTCGATAAATCTAATTATTTCAGATTCTGATATTTTTATTTCAGGAAACATAACAATAGTAAAAAGTTAAATAAATCAACATATATATTTGAAATAGAGCCTAATGGCGTTTTTTCTTCTTATTTTTATTCTTTTTTCTTTTTTTCTTAGGTGGTGTAAATTTTTCTCCCCCCATGAATCCGCCACCTGCAGGAGTCGGACCGAGAGATGATAAATCAAGCCCACCGCCGTTAAACATACTGTTTAATCCGCCACCGAGAAGTCCTGACATCATCCGCCCCATCATTCCTTTCTTTTTCATCATCTTCCGCATCATTGAAAACTGCTTAATCATCTGACTCACTTCATCTAAAGATGTTCCGCTCCCCCTGGCAATTCTTTTTCGCCTCGCAAAATCTATCAGATCAGGATTACTGCGTTCTTTTTTTGTCATAGAATTTATGATTGCTTCCATATGAACAATTTTTTTATTATCCATATCAGGTAATTGTGCTAATTGAGAACCACCAGGCAACATTTTTAAAATAGATTCCATTCCACCAAGTTTTTTCATCTGTTGAATCTGGGTATGAAAATCATTAAAATCAAAAGTATTCTTTTTGAGTTTTTCAGCAAGCTTACGGGCTTCTTTCTCATCAATTTCTTCTGCTGCTTTTTCAACAAGAGATACAACATCTCCCATACCGAGAATACGGGACGCTACACGATCAGGATAGAAAACATCAAGATCTTCGAGTTTTTCTCCCTGACCAGTCAGTTTAATAGGAGCTCCGGTAACTTTTCTGATTGATAAAGCTGCACCACCACGGGCATCACCATCCATTTTTGTCAGAACAACACCTGTAATTCCAAGAGCATCATGAAAGTGTTTTGCCACGGAAACAGCTTCCTGCCCTAAAGCCGCATCAGCTACAAGCATAATTTCTGTCGGATTTGCAACCTGCTGAATCTGCACCAGCTCTTTGACCATATTATCATCAATCTGAAGGCGTCCGGCTGTATCAACAATGACAACTTTTATTCCATTACTTTTAGCTTCTGCCAAGGCTGCTGAAGTAATTGCAGGCACATTTGATGCATTTCTGTCAGAATATACCGGCACATCTATTTCTTTTCCGAGAATCTCTAACTGGTCAATCGCTGCCGGTCTATAAATGTCAGCAGCGACAAGCATCACCCTTTTCTTCTGTTTTTTTAGGTGAAGCGCAAGTTTGGCAGAAGTAGTTGTTTTTCCAGCCCCATGCAGACCGACCATCATTATAACAGATGGGTTAGATGATAAATTCAACGGTTCATCGTAAGTTCCCATCAACTCAACTAATCTGTCATTAACAATTTTTACGAGCTGCTGCCCCGGTGTTACATTCTGAAGTACTTCCTGACCTATACAGTCTTTTTTTACCGATTCAATAAATTCTTTAACTATTTCAAAATTTACATCAGCATCCAGCAAAGCCATTCTGATATCTTTCATTGCATCTGCAATATTAGATTCAGTAAAAGTTGCTTGCCCTCTTAACTTTTTAAATGTCGATTGAAGTTTATCCGTTAAGTTCTCAAACATCCGATAGCACCTTATTTAAATTTTAATTATTATAATTTCTCTAAAAAACTTATTTTCCAGCATATTTTTTATTCTAAAGATAAAAAACTTTGCAAAAAAGCAATATACATTATCAGGTTAAGAGAATAGCCTCATTATTAATAAATTCAAATAAAAACCCCTGTTTTTCAGGAATAAATTTCAAACAAACCCTTAATGAAGGAATAATCTAGTCACTGCTTTCCGGATTCGTAATTTGCGAATCAAGAGACGCAGAAAATTAAACTAATAACAGGAATTTGTAATTATTTAATTTTAGTCTTATATTAAAAAGATTACTAAAGGGAAATTTCATACAAAAGTTTATGCGATAAAATAGGATAAAGATGCACGAGAACAGAATACTTATTGTAGATGATGAAGAGGATATAACCGATTTAATATGCTATAATTTAGAGCAAGAATGCTATGATGTTATAATTGCTCAAAAAGGAGAGGAGTGTATAGAAAAGGCACTGAAATACACACCGTCCTTAATTGTTTTAGATTTGATGCTGCCAGGAATTAATGGTTTGGAAACTTGTAAAAAACTCAAACAAGAGAATAAAACAAAAAATATTCCAATTATTATGTTAACGGCAAAATCAGAGGAGAGCGACATCATTACAGGTTTAGAACTTGGAGCTGATGACTATATAACAAAACCATTCAATCCCAAAATTTTAATTGCCAGAATAAAAACGATTTTACGAAGAGCAAAAAAAACTGATACTGATAAAGAAATAATTCACCTAGCCGGTTTTATTGTAAATATTACTGGAAGAGAAATATTTTATCTAGAGCGTTCGATAAAGGTAACTTTTTCGGAATTTGAAATTCTTAAACTGTTGATTTCCAATCCTGGCAGAGTATATTCAAGACTTCAGATAATGCAGTCTGCCCGCGGTGATGAATCATATATAGTTACGGAACGAGCTATTGATGTGCAAATTGTCAATTTACGGAAAAAATTAAAGGATGGAGGGAAATTTATAAAAACTGTCAGGGGAGCAGGATATAAATTTCAAGAGTAAGTGCATTATTTAAACATTAACAAAGAGGGAAAATAAAAATGAAAAATCTTTACACTCTGGTTCTGATGACAGTAGTATACATTACTTTAAGTGGTTGTGTTAATTTTAATTCACCACGCCCGGTCAAAGATACGCTTTCTCAGGTATCGACCATTGATGCTCTGTTAGACGGTGTGTATGACGGCTCTGTTACTTGTGGGGAGTTAAAGCAATATGGGAATTTAGGACTTGGAACATTTAATAAAATTGACGGAGAAATGATTGTACTTGACGGTATGATTTATAAAGCGTCAGTTGACGGGAAGGTTTATAAAGCCAGGGATTCGTGGAAAACGCCATTTGCTGCAGTTACTTTTTTCAAACCGGACAAGAAATTTGATATAAGCAAACCGTTAAATTTAGAAGAGCTGAAAAAAGAAATAGATAAAAATCTTGACAGTGAAAATATTTTTTATGCGATAAAAATAACTGGTACATTTAAAAACATGAAAATAAGAAGTGTACCGCCGCAAAAAAAGCCCTATCCCCCTTTAAAGGATGTTGTCAAACATCAGAAAATTTTTAACCTTGACAAATGCAGAGGTACGATTGTAGGCTTCAGATGTCCGGCATTTGTAAAGGGTATAAATGTAACAGGGTATCATCTTCATTTTTTAAGTGATGATTTGAAAAGAGGTGGACATATTCTCAATTTAGAAACAGATTCTGTAAAAGTTATGACAGACTCGAAAAATAACTTTTTTCTAACACTACCGGATTCAGCATCATTTAAAATCAGCAACCTGAAAAAAGACCGTACATCGGAACTTGAAAAGGTTGAAAAATAAAATTTAAGTTTACTTTAAACGATTACTTTTTTTGATTTTAATTCTTAATGCGCTGAACTTTTTTTCTATATGTTCAGTGCGTTTGTCGATATCAGAACGCATCGTGCCGAGTAGCATTACAGTACCCGAAACTAAAACGGTCAGAGCGGCACTCAATACTAATATCATAATCAAAATAAACGGTTGTTTTTTTATAATTTTATTTTTCATTTTCACCTCCGAAATGCGCCACTGCCCGGAAATAACGGTTCTTCATATTTTTCCCTTTCAGCTCTATACACTGAAGAACTCCGTATGCATCTTCTTTATTGTCCTGGAATGCTGAAAATGACAGTTTCATATTCTTTTCAGGAATGAAAACCCGGCTCTCTTTACCGTCTATTACAAATAAAATACCTCTCTCTTTAAAAGAAACTTTTCCTCTGTCTGAAAAAATGGTTTTACCGTCATCTGAAAATTTTACAGCATCACAAGATGAGCTGTGTGCAAATTCGAGCCATTTCCGCCTCAGAAGTTCTATTCGCTTAAAAGCATCAGCAGATTCCGCAATATCTATACTCGTATTCATATTCTGATAAAAATAATCTGTAACAGCAGTAAAAAGAACCGCAAGAATTGCAATTACAACCATAAGTTCTATTAAGGAGTAATTACTTATTTTCTTCATTATCCCCCTCCTCTTTTTTTATACTGACAGATAATAACTGTTGATTTTTTCTTAAAACTTTTATCTGAAAATTTGAATCCTGTCCGACAATCTTCCAATTTACCATCTTGATTTCAGCATCAGGAAATGCATAATCAAACTCTTCCTGAAAAATATTTTTAATCTCCTTACTCTCCAGTGGAGACTTTTTGTATTTAAGCCGTTCAAATGTATTTTCCGCCGCCTGAATTGCCGCATTTTTATACTCTAAATTTGAATAATATCTCTTTATCATCCGCGAAAGCGAAAAAAATGCTGTACTTAAAATAACAAAAATCACCATCGCACAGACCATTTCAAACATAAGCATTGGTGTTCTTTTCCGTCTGATTTTCTTCATATACTCAATCTCCATTCCGGTTTAATCAGACCTGCTTTTTCCATTTTTTCCGCAGATTTATACAAACTGCCTAAAGGATATGAAGAAAGTTCGGCACGAATTTCCTTTAATGCAGGAGCTCTGCTTATAAAATCACGCCAGGAATCATTTGTTTCCAGAACTGATGCTACAGGAATTCGGTTTTTACCATTTGCACCCGGGACTAATCTCTGAGCCACCACACCTGTAATTGCCGCAGCAATAAGAAAAGGTTCAACACCCTGATGAAGAAGACGGGTATAAACCATTGCAATATCTCCGGCGTGATAAGTGGTTATGACTCTATGTCCGGTCAGTGCGGCATCAAGAGCAACTTTTACAACTTCTCTGTCCCGCATTTCGCCAATTACAATAGTTTTCACATCTTGCCTTAATAGTGCCCTGAATGCAGCTGCATTATTCCACTCCTCCCCTGCTCCGGAAACAGATGTCTGCGATATTCCGTCAATAACCGATTCAACGGGATCTTCAATGGTCATAATTGAAGCGGGATCCTCAGTATGTTTTAAAAGTTCTCTGATTATTGCGTATATTGTACTGGTTTTGCCGCTGCCGGTAGGACCGGTCAGCACAATTAAACCACCCGGCTTACGGATAAGCCTGTTAATTGCATCTGACACATCTGCCTGGAAATTTAAATCTTTCAGAAACTTTGGTGTATCATTATCTTTTATAATTCTGACGGCAACCCGTTCTCCCGCAACAGTAGGAAATGTCGATACACGCATTTCAGCATAATCAGTTACTGCGGAAAGAGCATCATTTCTTATTACTCCATCCTGCGGTATTTTAGTTTTATATGTCAGAAGACCGGCAAGTGATTTTATATATCCTATACACATTTCACCATACTTACGAGGGAATGAAGCAATATTTTCCTGAACACCTTCAATGCGGAAACGGACGGTATATCCTCCAGAATCCGGAATGAAATATAAATCACCGGCATTTTTAATTAAAGCATCTTTTAAAAGTGAATCTACAAAAATATGAGGCTTTTTTTTCATATTATTCAGTCCCCATTTTTAATGCACCATAAATGCAATCCCAAATACCAATGCCAAGACCAATTACAAAAAAGCCTATAACTACAGCATTTAAAAGAATTAGTACTGTTTCACTGACAGTAAGAAATATCTGGAAAAAATGTGAAATTTCAACCCTGATGAATTTTATCATATCAAGAAAAATAGAGCTGATATTTTCATCACGCCTTTTAGATGAAGCAAGCCAGTCATAAAACGGCAGTGAAAAGTTCATTTCACACCACGCTTCACGCCAGTTCTCTCCTTCCTTCAGCTTATTAACAAAAACTTCCAATTTCCGTTTTAAGTTAAAATTCCTGCACGCTTTTGTACTTATCTCAGCTGCAGTAATCACATCCAGTCCTGAAGCGGTAAGTGCATGCATAAATCCACACACTTCCATTAGTAAGATTTTCTTTGTCTCTTTACCTGTAAACGGAATCTGAAGCAATAGCATATCCACAATATTTTTTATAAAATAAATCTTTCTGTATAATGATTTAATTATAATAAATATAGTAAAAAACAAAAGAAAATATGAAAAAACAGAAGGAATATAGTGAGTGAATTCATAAACCAGTTGTGTTATATAAGGGAGAGGTCTTCCTGATGTAATTTCATTGTGTATCATTAAAATTTTGGGAATTAAAAATACTGTTATAAACAAAATAATCGATAATTTCTGAAAAAAATCCATAAATGCAAAAAAATAGACACTTTTTGATAATCGTACCATATTCTGCGTATATCCTATCTGATCAGCCAACGGCTCTATCACTTTGTCTGTTACCCCCTCTTCTTCCGCCGCCTTTAAAATATCATAAATATATAACGGTATATAAATTTTCAGAGGTTTTAATGCCTGATGCAACGGCTGACCTTCACGCAGCTTTTTAACAGATTTCCTCGCCAGTTCTTTCTGTTTTATATTCCCCGGCATATCAGATATATAACAATTTAGAGCCTCATCAAGAGGAATATTACGCTGCATTGCCCAAGCTAAAGTTTTGAAAATTCCTTCTGAGGCGCTACTGGTAAATTCTTTATCAGCAAAACAATGATCAAAATCTGATAATGTGGTAATATTCTGTATAAACACTATTAACAGCCCCCCAGCTTTCTGACAACAGTAATCAAAGGTAAAAACATTGCTATTACAACTGTTGCAATAACTACAGAAAAAGTACTGATAAATATAATATTCCATAAATGACTGATAAATTTTAAAAATGAACCTGCACGATTTTTATATATATCGGATATATTATGAAGTTCATCGGCAATTTCC
>Ga0256913_10000098_pt1 | contig 38208 bp, 29 predicted proteins | sample Axial_MatmetaG_FD_185970 | JGI IMG/M metagenome (GOLD analysis project Ga0256913, IMG submission 185970) | Deep-sea worm associated microbial mat communities from Axial Seamount, Juan de Fuca Ridge, Pacific Ocean - Axial_Mat | ecosystem: Environmental > Aquatic > Marine > Oceanic > Microbial... | reverse complement strand
AACCTCGATAACCAAATCACAAAGTTTAAAGTTCCTCATTCACATTTTGTTTCATGAGATTAATTACTACCTTTACTTGCTGAATCTCAGCCTACATAAATATTTGTAATAGTCAACATATCGGTCAGAATGATCAACCATAAAGCACCTGGACCAACAATTGAAATAATAATATGGAGTCCGGAAACCACATAAAAAAACGGGGCAACCTCGAAAAACCATACAAATAGATAAACTAAAAAACAAATTAAAATGAAAAGAAATTTACCATACCTTTTATCACTCCTGCTTTTAAACTTCATGAGCTTGACAATTTATTCGCAAAGTCATTCTTTATACATCAAAGGGGTCGTAACATACATTGATGATGGCGAAAACGTGTTGGATAACTCCATTTCGGTTGGAGACACCATTTTCGGAACCATGACATATGATTTGTCTGCTACGGATAATAATACTTTGCCGCAGATAGCTGATTACTGGTATTATAATACTCCCAATGGAATTAACATTAATATTAACGGGTACACATTTAAAACCGATGGGGAGAATGTTACCTATCTGCTGGAAATAATGGATGATTTCAATAACGCGGATTACATACTTTTCAGAAGTTATAAGAATGTTTATTCTGAAAACCTTTCAATGCTTACAGTAAACCATATTTTATGGCAATTAGACGATCCGACACAATCTGCTCTAAATAATATCGATATCCCGGAGTATATTGATTTATCGGCCTGGCAACAACATACCGGGCTGCAAATTACCGGGGAAACAGCGTCGGGAGACTCTTCACTGACAATCCTAGGTAATGTTACTTATCTTGACACGGTCAATATATTTTCTTCCATCAATGATCAGTATTACAGAGATGTGAAAATATTTCCCAATCCGGCTACGAATATGATCAAAATAGAAGCCGCCCCTGAACTTTTAGGAGCCGGGTATGTTTTAACCGACCAAGTGGGAAGAATCGTCATGAGAGGAAAATTAGAAAACCCTGTTACGGGAGTAAATATTCATGATCTGCCTACAGGAATCTATTTCATCAAGATTAATCAGGTAGAGAACTCCGCTTTCAAACTGATGAAAAGGTAAAACGGAAATCGTTGTAATTATTAAGAACCGTTTTTCTACAGTTCTTTTCCCGGTTTCAGCACTACGCCATAGTTCTTCTTCCCGTCAATCACGATCTGCAATGAATGCTCAAAACGCACATGACGGATGACCTCGTTTTCAAAAACAGCAGGTTGTTGATCCAAAAATTCAAGATCATAAAATCCGTCATTTATAAACGGGTTGATCGTAAAATAGCCCACCCCGAAAGAAGTCAGGTTCTGGAAGAAGTGGGTCCCCTGACTGGGATCAATCCGGTAATTCTCAATACCCGATTCAATGATCAGCCGGGCCTGGGATATTTGCGGCCATTTAACGGGAATGCCCAGCCACGGATCTGAAGAACCCCATCGGCCGGGGCCTATCAGGATATAGTTTTTATTTTCTTTGATAAACCGTTCATTGATTTCCGCTACTTTTTGCACTGTTTCATCATTCCTGGCCGCATCAAAACTTTGCGGGCGGATATAGACTACATCACGGATATCATCTATAACACCATTTCCCAGTGCCGAATCTGAAATGATTACTGTATTTTCTTTTTTTACCTGCTTCCTGTCCAGATGAACACTTTCATGTTTGGCTGCAATAGGTCTTATCTGCAACAAATTAAAATGGATCTTCCCTTCTTTATCAGGATGAAGGTCCACTGCAAACTCAATTTCAACAGGTATATTCATTTCTTGCTGACCGAGTTTCAGCACTTTGTCCAGTATCTCCGGCAAGGGAAATGTTTTGTGTTTCAGAATATTGGCAAAGGTGATAATTTTTTTACCCTCATAGTTGTAACCGTCACGAATGATTTGATTATGAAGGTCATACGTAGAAGCTATCTGTCTTATTGAGCCATCCTTTTCAGCCTCTTTGATACTTAACTTTAATAAATCTTTGCCATCGTCAGGTGAAGGATTAAAAACTTTCGTGTCTATATTAAGAGCAAAGAAATATTTCTGTGTTTCACGGAGTGCCATATCCGGTGTTGATAATTGCAAAACTCTCTCCGGATATTTTGGAGAAAACCTGATAGCCGCCCCTCCGTCAACGATATATTTCCCGAGGCCAAGTGCAATACTGGCCGTTCCGTCTTCGGGTTTCTGCGGAGGAATAGGATAATAGTCAATGGAGCGGGCCACACCTGAAATAGTAGGATAATACCGGCCTCCATACTGCCATCCGGTAACCGTTTGCATCACTACCGCCATTTTTTCTTCGTCAATTACATTGGAGGTTGCTTTCATATATGCTTTGCTGTCGGCATAAAAAGCAGAAGCATATACACTTTTGATAGCTTTACGAACCATCAGGTACATTTTTTTATAGTCGCTCTTTACAAGAGGCACCATATACGTATTGTATATACCGGCAAATGGCTGATAATATGAATCTTCCAGTAAACTTGAAGACCTGACGGCCAAAGGTTTATTCACCATTGAAACGATTGTAAGGAGGTCTGAATTTAGCCGGTCGGGTAATTTGGCCTTCAAAAAAGCTGTCAGTATTTCTTCATCACTTACATCATCGGATAAAGCAATCCTATACAGATTATTTTCTTCCATAAATTCATCAAACAGGTCGGTGCCTATCACCACTGTTTTCGGAATAGTAACTGTTATATTGTCAAAAAAGCTGTAGAGGAGATTCCTTTTTATAAGAGAGTCAAGAAATGCCAGACCCCTTGCTTTTCCACCTATTGAGCCTTCTCCTATTCTTGAAATCGTAAAATATTCGTCGAACGATTCACGATTAAATTCAGAGATGATCCCACGTGCTTTTGTCATTCGGAAATTGGCAATAGCATCGAAAATAAACTGTCGTATTTCCTTAAGATTTTTAAAATCCTCGGTCGTAAACTGTTTCAGCAGCGAAGCTAATGGGAAAAGAGCCCGTGCACGAAGCCATTTGGAGATATGATCACGCTGAATGTGATATAAAAGGGAATTGTCGGGAACTACAAAAATTTTCTCCTGCAAATCTTTCAGATTCCTGGCCCTGGCCACAATCTCATTGGTCTCTGGATTTTTAAACAAAAAGTCGCCAAAAGCAAAATACTCTTTAATAAACTCCCGCAAATCATACATCAGTGTCTGGGATGTCTTGTCCAGGAATCCCACCTTTAAAACTTTGGCTTTTGATGCATTTTCCCTGTCGGAGGATTGTAACAACAAAGGAAGATATTTATCAACACTTTTGATATACCTGACCAGTTTAATACCTGCCTCCGGGTCCTCTTTTCCGTTTCTGTTAAAAGAAATATCGGAAATCAGGCCAAGCAGGTTATTTTTGTATTTGTCGTACAACTCAAGTGCTTCTTCGTAATTGGTTGCCAACAGAATCTTCGGACGCCCGCGTGCGCGGTTCATTTTCTGGTGTTCATTCAGTCCTTCACGCATAAATGACTTGGACTGTTTGAAAATAATTTTATAAATCAGCGGTAAAAAACTCGAATAGAAACGCATATTGTCTTCCACCAGAATAATCGTCTGCACACCCACCTCATTTACATCATGCTCCACATTCATTTTATCCTCAATCAGTTTGATAATAGCCAACAGGATATCGGCATGACCGAGCCAGCTAAAGACATAATCAACCGATCCCACTTCTCTTTTTTCCACTTTCAGGCTTACTTCACGCAAAAAAGGCGTCAATACAACAATAGGTTTTTCAGGATATTTCGATTTGATTTCATCAGCCAGCTGAAAAGTGTCTTTCTCCTCTGCACTCAGCATCGTAATGATGAGATCTATATTTTCTTCATCCAATATCCTTAAGGCTTCTTTTTCGGTAACAGCATTGAAAATACGTGGCGGATAACGCAGGTTCAACGACATATACTCATAAAAGATCTGCTCTTCAATACGCCCGTCTTCTTCCAAGATAAACGCATCATATACGCTCGATATGATGAGCACATTGTAAATCCGCTTCAACATCAACGATGTGAACGATTGTTCTTCAAAGTACTTTTTCTGAGTGTATATATCCTCTTTGCTCGGAATCATAGTTTTATTTAGTTGCTAACAAAGGTAAGGAATTGATAGTAAAATCAGATGATGAAAGATGGAAAGTCGCAACCAAACTTATTTTCGGATTCTTTAGGCAACCTTTTGGGCAATTAACGTTGTTTTTATCAAAAGCACTTGATTATCCGGGATGTTTATTGCTTGTCATCTCTAAACCATCATTATGAAGCATTTAATAATTTTTAGCAGTATTGCTTTGTGTCTGCTCTTGTCAGGCGTGACACAAGGACAAGGAACTCAGAATCAAAATAGTTTTATACAAAAAAGAAATATCGTAGATATTACTACCGGAGGTAACGGGCTGGTTGCATCTGTTAATTACAGCAGGCTGTTTATACTCAACAAAAAATGGTTTATGAATATTTCTGCCGGCATTGGCACTACGGTACCACTTATCGGTGGTTTTACTTTGCCTCACCAGCTTACTTTGAACTATGGAGAAAAGAGTAATTTATTGGAAATTGGTATAGGCGGTTCATACTGGCAGGGAAAAAGTGACGCCTCCGCTTTTGAAGAGAATTTATATTCGTATAATCTTTCGCCTGTAATAGGGTGGCGAAAACACTGGGAAAACAACTTTGTTCTCAGGGTCTATGTTAACCCGATAATTCATGTTTCAGGTGAATATTATATTGAAAATTATTCTATCATACCTTATGCAGGGATTAGTTTCGGGTATGCATTTTAAAACAATAGTAATTTGTTAAGTTCAACACATAAAAACCTTACAATTATGTTTAAAAATTTAATCTTATTTCTTCTCATGGTTATCATGGTTCCATTTGTGAGCCGGGCCGAATGGGTTTCCGTGAACAATTCAAAAACATCCAACACACCACCCAAAATAACAATTCTCAGTGACGACGACAACAGCACTGTGATTAAAATTGAGATTGCAGGTTTTGATCTGAAGAATATGAAATCGGAAGGAAATAACTATCAACAAGTTGATCTTTTGTCTGAGATTTTTATAGCCGAACCTGGATCTCCCGAATTACCTTATTTATCCAAAATACTGGCTATTCCTGACCACGGAGATATTTCCGTTGAAGTTATTAATACAGGCGATTTATATGTATACAAAGACGTCCATCTGCCTGCAGCAAGAGAAAGCTGGTATGAGGGCATGCCGGAACCACCACGTAAAGAAAGTGATAACATTTATCGTTCCAATGAAATATATCCTTCTGCTTATGCCAAAGTAGGGTCTCCTTTTATTTTTCGTGATTTCCGTCTGGCACGTGTTTCATTTTATCCGGTACGTTATCTGCCTGAGAGAAAAGAATTGAGAGTTGTTTCTTCCTTAACCGTAAAAATTAATTATAACAACAAAAAAACTGGTGTGAATGAGAAGACTACACCGAAAAAAGCCATCGCTCCCTCATTTGCCAAATTATACCGCAGTTTTATTTTCAATTACGACCGTGTTCTTGAAGAACGCTACGGCGGAAGAGAAAACGGTCGGGAAGTCATTCTTTGCATCATGCCCGATGATTTTGTTAACAGTTTTCAACCATACGCCGAATGGAAACGGCAAAGCGGTACGGATGTTCATATTACCAAATTCAGCGACATCGGTGCCAACGCCAACAACCCTCAAATCATCAAAGACCACATTACAGACGCTTATCATAACTGGGAATACCCTCCGACATATGTATTGATCGTTGGTGATGACGGGGTTTTCCCGAAAAAAATTGTCACTTACGATTACTCTTTCCCAAACGAAGATTTCTTTGTGGAGATTGATGGTGATGACTTCTTTCCGGAGATGATGATCGGACGCTTTACCAACCAGGGAGATTACCGCCTTCAGGTGCTGATTAATAAAGCAATGAAATATGAAAGAGAACCATATACAGCTGAGACCGACTGGTTTAAAAAAGGAATTTGTTGTTCTAATAATGCTTATGAATCGCAGGTAGCAACAAAACGTTTCACGGCACGTGTGATGATGGAGGATGGTAATTTTACATCGGTAGACACACTCATGAGTGATGGTGAATGGGGCAACAATTGTTCTATGGACCTGAACGATATTAAAAATGCTATAAATGAAGGGCGCAGCTATTTGAATTACCGTGGCGAAGGATGGGCCGAGGGATGGGCGGCCAACTGTTATTCTTTCGGAGTTTCGGATGTTTCCACATTAAATAACGGAGAAAAATTAACTTTTGTTACAAGTATAGGTTGTGGTGTAGCCATGTTCGATGCCCAGGAAGGAAATTGTTTTGGAGAGGAATGGCTGCAACTCGGTTCATTGTCAAACCCAAGAGGGGCTATCGCTTTCGTAGGGCCTACATCAAACACACATACAACTTACAACAATAAAATTGATAAAGGTATTTATGTAGGCATGTTCCGGGAGGGTATGGACACACCAGGCCAGGCCCTGTTACGTGGAAAACTATATATGTATAATTTTTATGGTGATGATGCCTGGGTTGAATACCAATACCGTGTTTTTACGGTACTGGGCGATCCAAGTATTCATATCTGGAAAGATATTCCGGAAAATGTAAACGTCAGCTACACTTCTACCTTTCCGGTAGGATACAGCCAACAGGAATTTACCGTTACGAATGTTTCTTCCGGACTACCTGTTCCAAATGCTGAGATATGCCTTTCTGGCGATGATGTCTTTGCTACGGGATTTACTAATGACGAAGGAATAGCTACAGTGGATCTCTATGCCGCTTCGCCTGAAGAAATAACGGTGACTGTCCGTGGTGGAAAAGTCATTCCGTGGCAGGGAACTGCTAATATTGTTCAGGAAGAAGAGCATGTCGGTCCGAGCACCCCCCCGGAAATTACGGATATTGACGGGAACAACAACGGATTGATTAATCCCAATGAAAACGGAACTATTACATTTACGTTAAAAAACTGGGGCTCCCAAACAGCTCAGAACGTTCAGGGCAGCATCTCTATTGACGCATCTGACCATGCAGAAGTCGTGACTACCAATCCTGTCAGTTTCGGCAATCTGGCTCCTGGAGCTTCATCAACCGGAGACGCCCTGCAATTTTATGTGCATAATAACTGCCCGGTAGGACAAATTATCACTATTCACTTTCATGTTACCAGTAATAATTCTTCCTGGGATTATCAGTATATGATTAAGGTAGCAGGTTGCAAGTTAAGATACAGAGGATATATTGTCAAAGACGAGGAAGCCGAAGAACCTAATTTCCGGATGGACCCCGGCGAGACAGTCAACCTGTTTTTAAAAATAAAAAACAAAGGTACCGACGAGGCTCCTAACGTGTTTGGTGTATTACGAAGTAATGATCCGTATATAACTATCATTGATTCTGTCGGTTCGTTCGGCAACGTTAATGTTGGCAGTGAAAGAATGAACGATGAGAACTACTATGTTGTGAATATTGACGCTTCGTGTCCTACTAATTATGAAGCTGCTTTTTCTCTTAAACTGCAAACATACGGTGGTTCATACTCTTATCAAACAATCCGTGAATTTACATTACCGATTGGCATCCCTGAACCCGGAGATTTTACCGGACCGGACGCCTATGGATATTATGCCTATTCAGAAAAAGACACTTTGTTTGACCAGGCTCCCGAATATGATTGGAAAGAAATTCAATATCTTGGAGATTTTATTCCACTACCTCAGAACCAAAGTGACTATACAAAAACCATTAGTCTGCCATTCGATTTTAAATATTACGGCCACAATTATGATCATGTACGTGTCAGTACGGATGGCTGGATCGCTTTTGGGAGTGGTACAGAAACAGCCCCCCAGAATTACCCACTGCCACATGTGGACAATGTAAATTGTATGGCAGCTCCTTTCTGGGATGATTTATACGATATAGAAATAAGTGAGTGGAGTTATCTTTTCTACTATCACGATACTGATAATCATATGTTTATCATAGAATGGAAAGATTTCTGGCACAATGATTTTTATGGTAATTACGAAACCTTTGAAGTTATTTTATTAGATCCTGTTTATTACAATACACCAACGGGTGACGGAGAAATCATTTTTCAATACCAGACTGTTTCAAAACGTGACAGTAACACTATTGGCATCGAGAATGAAACTCAGGATGTCGGGTTACAATATGTTTATAATGGTGAATATGATCCTACGGGATCGTCTATCAGAGGCGGACAGACTGCTATCAAATTCACTACACAGCCCCCATTCCTGCATCTGCCCGTATCTGTGGAAGAGACAGGTAAAAAGCCGGAAAACGTTGTGTTACAACAAAACTTTCCTAATCCTTTCCACACGCAAACACAAATTGGTTTCTCATTGCCCTATGATGAAAATGTACAGCTAAAAATCTATGACATCAGAGGAGAACTTATCAATACACTGTTAAATGTAAAACTTCCTGCAGGACAGCACACTATCCTCTGGAATGGCAGATCAGCTAACGGTAAACAGGTAACTCCAGGCGTTTATCTGTATATGCTGCAAACGGATCACTTCATCAAAACCATGAAACTTAATTATTACTAGAATTTACAATGGACAGTTCTTCAAGATATTAAATGATGTATAGCTTTTACATTATACTGGGAATGATTATCACTGCTGTAACGGTTGGTATTATCGAGTTTCTGCGTCATCAGAAACGGATATATTCCATTCCTGTCAGAATCCATATCAACGGTACCCGTGGTAAATCAAGTGTAACACGCTTGGTAGGAGCCGGATTACGGGCCGGAGGAATCAATACCCTGACAAAGGTAACGGGTACTTTTCCACGGCTTATCCTGGAAGATGGAACGGAAACTTATATTTACCGTAAATCAGACCCTAATATTCTGGAGCAACTGTCCATTGTTAAATATGCTGCACAGCAAAAAGTTCATGCGCTGGTGATGGAATGCATGGCTCTTCAACCACAGTTTCAATGGATTACTGAGAACCAAATGATTCATGCCAATATCGGTGTAATGACCAACGTCAGACTGGACCATGTTGACGTAATGGGGCATACCCTGCCGGAAATAGCGGAAACACTGGGAAAAACTATTCCCAAAAACGAACATCTGTTTACGGCCGAGAACGTTATCCACGGCAAACTACGGCAAATTGCACAGAAAAAGAAAACCCGGTTTCATCAGGTGAATACGGCTGTCGTTACGACTGAAGACATGGCCGGATTCAGTTATATAGAACATCGTGAAAATGTTGCTCTTGCCCTGGCTATTTGTGAACACCTCGGAGTAGATCGTGCAACAGCATTGAAAGGTATGCACCAGGCTATCCCCGATGAAGGAGTATTAAAACGGTTCACCGTAAAAGAATATGGAAAAACACTTGTCTTCTACAATGCTTTTGCTGCCAATGACCCCAACTCCACTCTGATGATCTGGCGTATGATTCGCGACGAGATCAGGTTTGAAGGGGCTCGGATAGTATTGCTGAACACACGTCAGGATAGACTTGACAGGGCACGCCAACTGGCAGAACTGACCGCTAAAAAACTGGGGGAAGAGCTGGACTACCTTATCCTGATGGGACAGTCAACAGAAGTTGTGGAACACCTGACGGCAGGTTACGGCCTCCCACGAAAAAAGATTATCAACCTGGGGTGGGTTGATCCTAAAAAAGTATATGAAAAGCTGCTTGATGTAACCAGTAAAACATCCACCATTGTAGCTATTGGTAACATGGGAGGAATGGGTGCCCAAACCGCTGAATATTTTGAACACAGAAGTCTTTAAATTATGATTGAAGTTGCTATTACTTTAGGACTTGTTTTTAGTTTGCTTTCGTACGAGGTTTTCGGACTGGCAGCAGGAGGAATTGTTGTGCCCGGATATATCGCACTGCAACTATCGCATCCCAATCGTCTGATTGGTGTATTGGTAGTCAGCCTGCTGACTTATCTCATTATTCAGTTATTGAGCAAACACATGTTTCTTTACGGAAGGCGTCAAATGGTGCTCAGCTTACTGATAGGCGCTTTACTGGCTACTTTTTCCAGGCATTTCCTAAAAATAGACCTGGCTTCCAACACCATGGAACTAGCGGCCGTCGGCTGGGTGATTCCCGGGCTAATTGCTTACTGGTTTTCGAAGCAGGGCGTCTTTAAAACAGTGAGCGTATTGTTCATCACGTCTGTACTGGTAAGATTGATTTTAATTCTTGTTTTTGTCGGCAGCTTGTTACCCAACTAAATAAAATGGAAAACCACGTATGAATTCGATAAGAGCAAAATCCAACATAGTTTTAAGCGTTTTGGCCATCCTTTCGTTGCTGGCTTTCATTGCCGTGGAAAACAGCAAGGTTGATGTTAAACAGGACTGGTATACCGAAAAACTTCAGGCGGCCCGTCTCGCTAAAAAAGCTGCCGACACCATCAAAGAGTACCGGATGAAGAAAGGTGTTTTTATTGATCTGGTGAACGACCCGAACGGAACAGCCCTTATCGGACAGGAATATACGCAGATCACTACGGACCGGGGATATATTGAGGCCAAGTTGTCTTCCACCAACCCTAATTTTGCCGCTATTATTGTGCAACTGCTGAAAGAGGCAGGTATTGAAAAAGGAGATCATGTAGCCGTGGCTATGACGGGTTCTTTTCCGGGTCTGAATATCGCCACGCTGGCAGCACTGGAAACTTTGGAAGTTCATCCGATTATCATCACATCGGTAGGATCTTCCAACTGGGGAGCCAACGATCCGTATTTCACATGGTTGGATATGGAAGCAGTACTCAATGAAACAGGCGTTTTTCATTCCAAATCTATTGCTGCTTCCACTGGTGGCGGGGGCGATATCGGACGCGGACTCAGCCCTCTGGGTCGGGAATTGATTGCGGAGGCCATCAAAAGAAACAAAGTCCCTTTTATTCATGAAAAACATCTTGAAAAGAGTATTGCCATGCGTATGGATATCTACAAGAAGCTTAGCCATAACGAAACGGTCAAAACGTTTATCAATATCGGTGGTGGAATTGCCAGCCTGGGCAATACGATCAACGGAAAAATTATCCCGTCGGGTTTAACTCTGTTTTTACCCGCAGGCAATTTCCCCGTTCGAGGTGTAATGATTCGGATGGGACAAAACAAGATACCCATCATTCATCTTCTGAATATCAACCAATTACTAACTAAATACGGCTTACCAAAGAATCCTGTTCCTCTCCCGGAACCGGGTATCGGTGAGATTTTTATTCATAAACGATATAACGTTACGGTTACAGCTATTGCTACAACTATCTTAGTCATAACAATTATTTTGGTTTATCTGGCCGAGCGAAAACATCACCGCTTAGGAGAAGAAATTGTTCCGATGAAACAACCCGGGGAACATGAAAAGGACGATTCTGAAGATATTCCCGTTATTTAAACTTGAAAACACATGAAAAACAGAAAAATAATCAACAAAGTTCATGTAAGAGTGAAGCGGTTCCGTCTGTGTAAAAGTTTTGGAATAGCTTCAATATTAAATAATTACAAATTATAAACAGATGAAAAGAATTATACTTATTTTAATCATACTGGCCTCTTACGGATTTTCCGGTAAGGCTCAAACAATGGAGCCACGATATCTTAAGCCGTCTGGATTTCAGAAGAAAGTAACGCACATCATTTCCGGAAAAACCAGAAGCTATTACTCTTTAAGTCATATTGAGATATCAGCGATCAATGTCAGGGGGCCGGGGAAACTAATAATCATGACCCGCGGCCGGTTTACTTCGGAAAACAAAGACCGTCTCGGGTATACGGTTATTTATACTGTTGACGGCGGATCGCCGAAAAAATTCAAGGTGCCTGACGCCGGACGTTCCAAAAGTGCTTCCTGTCAAAATACGGCATTAGGCGATCCCGGCATCCGTAAAGATTTCGAGATTATGCTGGGACGCGGTTATCACACGCTGGAGTTTAAACTGAAAGACGGTTCCGCGCCTGTAGCTGTTCGTTATAAATTCGTCCCGGTGAAAGCAAAAAAACAGGAATGGATATCCTTTGCTCCGCTTTCTCCATCCAAGCCGGTCAACCTGGTAACCAATGAGCACATCGTCCATTATTACCGTTTTTCGGCAGAAAACCCTTTAACGGTAGAAGTAAACGGCCCGACCGAGATCCGTGTGATGACACGCATTGAAAACCATTACGACATGAAAGGCAGAATACACTACCGTATTCAGGTGTTGGAAAAAGGTAAAGTAATCAACACCTATCAACTAAGCAGCGTTCGTTCGGAGGTAACCGCCTATGAAGACAATAAAGAACTGATACCGGGAAAAGCCCGCGAATTTGTCATCATTGTCCCAGGCGGAAAACATATCTATCAAATAAGTATTCTGGACAAAGACAAAAGCTCTGTACTCGGACGATTTCTTTTACCTAAGAAAGATGTGAAACTGACTAAGTAAAGAGGAAATGAAGTTTAACCAACATCATATAGCACAACGAATCTTATGGCTTGTCCTGACCGTTCTGTTTCTTCTTAACGGGATGATTGTCAGCGCGGCAGCTCCTAAGAAGAGCAAAAAGAAAAGTCCTGTTTTTGACTTCAGGATAAGGCTTGGGGCCTTTTATGATGATAACATTCTGAAGTATTCCGATCAATATCTGCAACGCTTTATGAACCGTGAAGACGAAGGACGTTTTCACATCAAAACTTATGATGACCTTATCATTCTGACCGGGCTTCAGTTTACCACATCATTTTATGTGTTTGGAAAATACAAATCACAGGTAAGTCTGGAAATAAGTCGCAGAAACTATGTTGTGAATCATATCAAAAACTGGAACTACTTCATGGCCGGTGTCAGACAATACCTGCCCGGGCGGTTCAGTTTTAAAATTTATTATAGTTATATACCGGATTTTTATGTGCGTCATTTCAGAGACGACCAGTGGGTGGACGTGTACGGATATGACGATCCGATTGTATTTCAGCCGTTTTCATTCGCCAAGAATTACTACGGTGTCTGGTTGCAGAAAAGCATCTTTAACAATACCCGTATTCGTTTATCATTCAATTACGGGCAATATTACCACAATAAGCATTACACCGAATACGACAGTAAAAACGTGTATTACGGCATACAAATCTGGCAATCTATTCACAAAACAGTAAGGTTGGAGTTAGGCTATCAGTATATCACATCGGAAGCCAAAGGATATGATGCTTCTTATCAGCTTCCCGGGGCATTGAATGCTCCGGATGCCACTTACGCCGAAGACAGATTTTCGGGGGCAATCCTATGGAGGCTGCCGCAAATTAAAAAAATCAGGCACAGCCTTGAAGCCAGATTTAACGTGATGAACAGGTACTATTCTTCGTCACGCCCGCTCGAATACGACCGTTTACATGCCGGACGGGTAGACCATAACCTCCGGCTGTATTTCAATTACAGAATAAAAGTTTATAAAAATACAGAGATAAAACTGTTTTACAACTGGTTCGGCAGAAACTCGGGCACAAGCGCTGTTGCCAACGATCAGTTTGTTTCCAATGAAAAAAGTTACAAGCAAAATATTATAGGAATGGCATTTTCCTATAATCTGCGCATCAAAACCAAATCAAGAAAACAATACAAATAAAATATGAACAGAAAAATAAATATTGTCATCATGAAAATATATCATTTCGTCATTTTATCATTAATAGGTAGTATCCTGCTGGCGGGATGCGGAAAGCCGTCCACGCCCGAGTCGCTGAAAGATAATAAATACACGGGCGGATACAAAATTGTAAAAAAATTCATGACAACAGGCTTTGCCCAGGATCTGGCCGTTAAAAACAATCTGGCTTACATTGCCCAGGGTGAAGTAGGTTTGATGATCGTTGACATTTCCAATCCTTCCAATCCAAAAGAAATATCCACAACAACGGACAACGTACGTGGCTATTCGGCCAAAATAGCCCTGAAAGACACGGTTGTTTATCTCGCAGCAGGAAGTTTTGGCATTACGGTTATCAATGTTTCTGACCCTGCACAACCTAAAGTTACGGCATCCAATATATCTATCAAACCGACTAAAAACATAACTGTAAGCGAGAATTATCTTTTTGCAGCCATCAGCGAACAGGGTGTTAAAATAGCCGACATTAGTTATCCTACACAACCCGATCCGCGGGGAAGAACACATACATCAGGTTATGCCCGTGACATCAGTATCACATCCGATTTAACAAAAATGATGGTGGCCTGCGGAGAAATGGGACTGGCCATTTATGATATTACCAACTTTCAGGACGGCTTCGGAGAGTATCCTTTGCTGGCGAGCTGCAACACACCCGGTTATACAGAAGCTATTGTCATAAACGAAGAAAAATCATTGGCTTATATGGCATGCGGCACTTTCGGCTTACAGATTATTGATTATTCCGATATCTCAAACATACACATCGTCGGCAGCTGCGACGAAGGCGGATTTGCCAAAGACCTTCTGTATAAAGATGGCAAAATCTATATGGCAACGGAACTTGGCGGATTACAAATTATTGATGTCAAAGATCCAGCTAATCCTTATCTATACGGCACGATTCTGACTGAATATGCACTTGGTGTGGATATAGACGACAAATATGTTTATTTAGCTGATGAGTCGGAAGGATTAATCATCATATCCATCCCTGACAACGATTTATAGGCAACCTCTAAATCAGAAATATTTGGACAGCACGGGCATCAACAAACAACGATTTTTATTCATCGACCAGTTCAGAGGGTTTGTGGGTGTTCTGATGCTTCTGGGACACAGCTCCTATTATTTTAACTCCGTCTGGAAACAACTTGACCCACTTGATCCGTTATTCGGCAACTGGGAACAATTTGCCCTGCGCTATGCAGGATATCTCTGTGCGCCCGGCTTCTTAATCATGGCAGGGGCTATGGTATGGTGGTCGTACCACAGACGGGTTGACAAAGGCGTGCCTGTCGGGGAAGCCCGCAACCACCTCATCCAGCGGGGCATCTTTCTTATCCTTGTACAAATGACCTGGGTAAACTCTTCATGGGGCGGATTTCGCGCGTTCCATCCATGGCATTTCGGTATTATTGCCAGTATCGGTATTTCCGTCATTTTACTGACACTTATTATTGAACTCCGCTGGCAACTCAGGCTGCTTATCGCACTGGTTATTTTAATTATTCATCCGCTTCTACTACAAATACAATACGACCATAATAATATCCTGAGCGAAGTATTGATGCAGACATTTGTGGATGCCGGAAAGTTTAACAAATATCCTGTTTTACCATGGTTTGCCCTGGCGACACTCGGCTCGGTGATGGCTACCGGCTGGTTTGAAAAGTGGAAAACCGATAAACAGCGCATTCTGTCGGGACTGACCATTGCTGCAGCTTCTATCCTGCTGGCTATTCTCGTCAGAACAGGGCGCGGATACGGAAACATCTCTCCGTTTTCCGATTTCGGATCTTATTCATTCTTCCTCGACCAGAAATACCCGCCAAGCCTTTTTATGAATTTATTGTTTTTCGGATTGGTTGTAACGGGGGTCAGTCTTTTTATAGCTGTCGGAAAAATTGCTCCTCGTTTGTTAACACTTTTCACCATTCCCGGCAGGGTTCCGTTATTCTTTTATGCCGTACACCTGGCACTACTGGGTATTTTTGTTAAACGACTTGATTTTTTCTACCGTGAAGGTGAAATTATGGCCACTTTTATCGGTTTCCTAATAACATTGGCTGTTATGCTTCCTCTCTGCCGATGGTTTTACGGAGTTAAACGACGCAGCAACAATTATTTTATCCGGATGATATGAGAAAATGGTGGTGGAACATTTCGGTTTTATTGTTTATCACGCTGGCCGGAGCGGGGTGTTCGGAACGTTACGGAACTCCTGTTTACAGTTCCGATTCGACATTGGTCTACGCGCCCGTAGACACAACCGATATCACGGCTAACATTATCTTTTACCGAAAAAGGGAGAACAAAACGGGAAAACTTATTAGGGAAGGAACTGTTTTCACACCTGTGGAAAAAGGAAACATCAGGGCTTTGATCATGTTGCAAAATCGACAGCAAAACACACATAACGCGTTGATGTTTCATCTGGACTGGATCGGTACGGATCAACACTCGTTTTATCGCAAACAAATCATATTACCTGCTGACGACACCTCCACATTTCTACAGAGTTCCGTTTCCCTTGACCCCGCCTTGCGGCAGCCGGGAGATTATAAGCTGAAGGTTTATCTTTTCCGCGAGTTGATTGCTGAGAAAAAGTTTACTCTGCTACCTGAATTCAGACTTACCAAAACACCCGATGATGAAATAAAAGCCGACATAACACTCTACCGGAAAAGAAGCCGAAAAACAGGTAAATTAATCGGAAAAGGAACCGTATTTAACATTAAGGAAAAGAGACATGTCAGAGCCGACATTCGTTTGGAGAACCGTTTTGCATACGGCAACCGCGAATTATTGCTGTATTTTGTCTGGAGCGGTCCCGACGGCAATGTTTTCTATCATAAAAAAGTTGACCTCCCTCCCGGAGATTCGACCACCGGATTTCACAGTTCTGTTTCCATCGCCCCCGAAAAAAGGGAGCCGGGCACTTATAAATTAAGTGTCTTTATATACAAAGAACTAATCGGGGAAGAGAGATTTGAACTGAAATAAATAAAAAACCCCGGTAAATAATCATTTTACCATCGTTACAAACGGTTTTATAGATAATTTTGCCGTTTCTCATCACCTTGGAAAAAGCAAGGTATAAAATGATTTTTATGAAACGTATTATTTTTCTCACAGTTATTATATCAATTTTATTGATTTCGTGTGATCAGCAAAAAACAGAAAAACAAATGACGGACAATCCGATATTATCAGCATGGAATACACCTTTCGGGGTTCCTCCTTTTGGAAAGATCAAAAATGAAGATTACCTGCCGGCTTATAAAAAAGCCATAGAGGTACACGACAAGGAACTTGAAGACATCGTTAACTCGAAAGAGAAACCGAATTTTGAAAATACTCTAGCAGCACTGGATTACAGCGGCGAACTGCTCAGGCGGGTTGACAATCTGTTTCAAAACATCAACGAAGCCAATACCAATCCGGAAATGCAGAAGATTGCCAAAGAAGTGGCGCCGCTTCTTTCGGCTCATCAGGATAATATCTGGCTGAACGAGAAACTCTTTGCGCGGGTAAAAGCCGTAAATGACAAAAAAGATCAGCTTAATCTGACTACTGAGCAAAAAATGTTGCTCAAAGAGATTTACAACAATTTTGTTCGTGGCGGTGCCAACCTGCCACCGGAGCAACAAGCCGAATTCCGCAAGATTAATGAAAAACTGTCTCTGCTAACTATTAAGTTCGGTGAAAATCTGCTGGCCGAAACCAATGATTACAAATTGATAATTGACAATGAGAAAGACCTTTCCGGTTTACCAAAATCAGTCATTGCTGCAGCTGCCGAAACAGCCAAAGAGCAGGGACTGGAAGGCAAATGGGTCTTTACACTGCAAAAGCCCAGCCTGATACCGTTTATCACTTATGCCGATAACCGCGATCTCCGCGAGTATCTTTTCAAAGGCTATATTGAAAGAGGTAACAACAATAACGAACACGACAACAAAGCGGTTGTCAATGAAATTGTTAACCTGCGGTTGAAACGAGCCAACATGCTGGGATATAAAACCCATGCCGATTATATCCTTGATGAGAACATGGCCAAAACACCTGAAAAAGTTTATGAACTGATCGGCAGCCTGATGGAAGCCGGATTGCCCGTAGCCAAACAGGAAGTAGCGGAATTGCAGTCTCTTATCGACAAGGAAGGTGGAGATTTTGATCTGCAACCATGGGACTGGTGGTATTATGCCGAAAAACTGAAAAAAGAAAAATACGCTTTCGATGACGAAACTTTAAGGCCTTATTTTGTCCTTGAAAATGTACAAAAAGGGCTGTTTACAGTAGCCAATAAACTTTACGGGCTTCAGATTGTTGAACGTGACGACCTGCCGGTTTATCATCCGGATGTTCAGGTGTATGAAGTAAAAGATGGGGATGGAACAACACTGGGTATTTTATACATGGACTTCTTCCCGAGGGCCAGCAAGCGTGCCGGTGCCTGGATGACAAGTTTCAGGAAACAGTATAAAAAGGACGGCAAAAATATTATTCCGGTTATTCAGACGGTTTTCAATTTTACCAAACCTTCCGGCGACAAACCTTCCCTGTTGAGTTTTGACGAAGCTTCCACCATGTTCCATGAGTTCGGACATGCCTTACACGGACTGCTGAGTAATTGCACTTATGTCAGCCTCTCGGGCACAGCTGTTCCACGCGATTTTGTGGAACTTCCGTCACAGGTGATGGAAAACTGGGCTGCCGAACCTGAAGTATTGAAAATGTATGCCCTGAACTACAAAACAGGTGAGCCAATTCCGGATACGCTGATCGAAAAAATGAAAAACGCCAGCTACTTCAATCAGGGATTTATCACTGTTGAATTTATGTCGGCAGCCATTCTGGATATGGACTGGCACACGATCACGGAGCAAAAAGATTATGATGTGATTGCTTTTGAGAACGCCTCGCTGGAGCGCATGCACATGATCCCGCAAATCGTTGTCAGATACCGGAGTACTTACTTCGCCCACATTTTCTCGGGTGGTTATTCAGCCGGGTATTACAGCTATGCCTGGGCCGAAGTACTGGATGCCGATGCTTTCGAAGCATTTAAAGAAAACGGCATCTTCGACCAGAAAACGGCCAAAGCATTTCGCGACAATGTCCTGTCGAAAGGTGGCACGGATGACCCGATGAAACTATATGTACAGTTCCGTGGCCGGGAACCAAAGATTGATGCCATGCTCAAGCGAAAAGGATTGCTGAAAAATTAAGCAGAAGATTTTAAATAATAAAAAGAGTGGGGAAACACTAAAAAAGGTTTCCCAATATTTCCATCACATCTTTTTCATCAGGGTTGATGTCAAAAATAAATTCGGGTTTTAGGTAATAAAGCTCATTTTCCCTTTTGAACCGTTCTTCACCCCCACCGGTAATGTTCAACATGATCAGTGCATCTTTATCAACATTACCATTTTCAACTTCACGAACAAGAGATGCCGTAGCAATAGCTGCTGCCGGATGGATATCAATCCCTTCCATCTCTTCAAAAAGTTGTCCGGCCTTTCGGCCATCTTCATTATTGATGATTAACACTTCTCCACCGGTATCTTTCAATGCATCATATAGTCCGCCGGCCAGTGAATAGGGAGGTCGTCTGTTCGACAGCACTTTGGCATCAATAAGCTCCACATGGCTGCGGGCCAGTATATCATCATAAGGGAGTAAGTCGCGTGAGTCGGCTTTCCAGGCATCATAAATCGGGTGAAAAGGATAATTTTGCGACACCATCAGTTTCATTTTTGTATTCCCGAACCTGCCGTCTTCTATCAATCGCAGATTAGCTTCCCAGGCAGCTATGGCTCCCGTTCCGCTCCCCACTGCCTGAAAATAATAGTCAGGAACGGCCCCGATGCTTGTAACCGCCGACAAAACGGTTGTTCCCATCCCGTCTCGACGGGCCACATTCTTGGCTCCCCCTTCGGGTACAAATTTCTCCATCGAAGCAGCAATATTCGAAAGATGTATGGCATCAAAATAGTCGCCACCACTCCTGCTGGCAATCAGTTTCACACAATCTTTGATTGGCTCATCAAACCAGAGGGCATCAAGATTGTCTTCAGGAACGCTTAATAGCAAAGGAATATCATTATCGGAACAAACACGCGCAAAAGCCCTGGCCGTATTGCCTGCCGAAGCCACTACCAATATTCTGTTCATTTGTTCATCCATACGGGCACACACCGAATACGATTCGGTTTCCTTAAAAGAGCAAGTGCTCATCTTAATTCCTTTTTCCGGCCAATAGCCGCTAAAAGTAATATAAAGGTTTTCCAGCCCAAGGTATTTTGCCAGCCCTTCGCTTTTGTATGTTACAGGTGCATATGAGCCAATCAGTGTTTTTTTGACCGGCAGCCAGTCGGCGAAAGTGTAAATGCCGTAATCAGGCCCTTTCAGTTCCAGTTGTTTTTTTTCGTAGATCGCCCTGATAAGTCCGGGTTCGCTCTCGCCCGGTGCATCCAGCAACCAGCCGGTATCATCAAATACTTTTCCGCTGGCAACCGATTGCAAACGGTATCGGGTTGGAGTAATCTGAACAGTCATATGTTTCACATTGATTAAAAATACAAAAATAGAAAATATGAAGGCAAGTCAGGCGGAATATCTAAAGAAGACAAAGTGTTGGTGTTCAAATAAGCGGTTCAGTGCCTTTTTTATCGTTTACGAATTTAAAAAATTAATGATCATCTGCTCACCAAAATCAGTAAGTATTGATTCGGGATGGAACTGTACACCCCGCACTTCATATTTCTTGTGCCTGACAGCCATGATTTCGTTGTCATCGTCAACACAGGTTATTTCCAGCACTTCGGGTAATGTTTCCCTGTCAACGATCCAGGAATGGTACCGTCCGGCTTCAAACTTATCCGGAATATGCCTGAAAATTACATCTTCTTTTCCGGTGACGTGCATACCAGTCTTAACCCCGTGATAAACTTTATCCAGATTTTTCAGTCTGCCGCCATATACTTCGCCAATGGCCTGCAGGCCAAGACAAACACCGAAGATTTTTTTTGAAGGACCGTAGGTTTCAATAATCTTTTTCAGCAGACCGGCTTCGTCAGGAATGCCGGGGCCCGGCGACAGGATGATGCCGTCGTAACCGTCAATTTCCTCCAGCGAAATTTTATCGTTCCGTTTCACGTCAAAAGTACCGTCAAAATGCTCTTCCACCATCTGCACCAGGTTGTAAGTGAATGAGTCATAATTGTCGATAATCAGTATTTTGTTCATTTTTATTCTTTTGTTAACTACAAAGGGACGCAAAGTTTTGTTTCACAAGGGCACAAAAGCTAAAAAAATTTTATTTCCCCTTATTGCTTTGGCCGTTAAGCCCTGATTCTCCATTCATGATAGCCGTCTGCTTATTGATTGATTCTTCATGTATTGCTTTGAATATTTTGGACGTAAAACGATCGCTTAAGCCTCTTTTCCGTCCTTTCTCCAGGCTGTTCTCAATAACTTCACCCCAGCGATCGGGCTGTAGGATAGTCATATTCGACTGCTTTTTATATCTTCCTATAGCCTCCGCTGTTTCCATCCGTTTTTGCAGAATATCCATCAGTTCGTTATCATATTTGTCGATTCTGAACCGAAGGTCTTCCAACGTATCATAAGAGATGCCTTCAGGGTTAACCTGCCTTAGCACCAGACTTTTTATGATCATTTTCAAAGAAGCAGCCGTTACCTGTTGTCCGGCATCACTCCAGGCATTGTCGGGGTCGGGATGCGATTCAATCATCAGACCATCGTAGTTCAGGTCCATGGCTTTTTGGGAAAGGCTTTGCAACAGTTCCTTTTTACCGCCGATATGGCTTGGATCGCACAACAAGGGCAGGTCAGGCAACCTTCTTTTCAGTTCGATAGGTATCTGCCATGAAGGCGGGTTTCGGTAGATGCTGTGTTCGGATACGGAAAAGCCGCGATGAATAGCTCCGATACGCGTGATACCAGCTTTCTGCAGACGTTCAATAGCACCCAGCCATAAGTTCACGTCCGGATTGACCGGGTTTTTGACAAAAACAGGAATGTCCACACCGCTCAAAGCATCAGCAATTTCCTGAATAGCAAACGGATTTGCCGTTGTCCGGGCTCCTATCCACAAAATATCCACACCGGCACGAAGGGCTTCATACACATGCTTTACATTAGCCACCTCGGTAGTGATAAGCATACCGGTTTCCCTTTTGACCCTTTGCAACCACTTTAATCCGACGCTCCCGACTCCCTCGAAAGAATCGGGGCGTGTGCGGGGTTTCCAGATCCCTGCACGAAACACTTCAACACCAGCATTCCTCAACTCGTATGCCGATAACATGACTTGTTCTTCCGTTTCGGCACTGCACGGACCGGCAATCAGAAACGGTTTTTCGGTATTGACAAATTCCCAATCGGCGAACTTTTTTATTATTGTTTGTACTTCCATGATTTCGTGGTTTTTATGATAATACTTTTTTAATATTATTTGATTTTGTTATTAACTCATTGATAGCTGTTTCATCGTTTTCCTTAATAGCTTTTCTGAATTGCTCCAGTTTGTCAATATATGTGTTCAATACGGTGACTACATTCTCTGCATTCTGAGTAAAGATGGGGGTCCACATATCAGCCGAACTTTTGGCAAGACGTACCGTGGAATCAAATCCGCCGCTGGCCATATCGAAGATGTTTTTTTCGTTTTGTTCTTTGTCCAGCACCGTCAGTGCCAGAGCAAACGAGCTGATATGAGAGATATGCGACACATAAGCAGCATGAGCATCATGGTTGACTGAGTTCATATATACGGGGCGCATGTGCAGCTGGTCATACATATTGAGAACCGTTTGCAGTGCCTGCTTTCCACTGTTTTCAACATCACAAAGGATGGTTGCTTTTCCGTCAAAAAGGCCTGACAAAGCAGCCCACGGGCCTGTATGTTCGGTTCCGGCCATCGGATGGGCAGCTACATATTGAGACCGCCGTAAATGATGATTAACCTTATTGGCAACGTTTCCTTTGACAGAACATACATCTGTAACAATCTGATGATCTATCAAATCCAGCACTTCAGGCAAAACAGTCACGGTTGCATCCGCCGGAATGGCCAGAATTACAAGCTCAGATGATTTAACGGTTTCTTCCAAAGTGCCCAGCTCATCAACAATTCCCAAATGAAGTGCTGTCTTCGCATGTAATTCGCTTTTGTCATACCCGATTACCTTTGTCGCAAAATCACTTTTTTTCAAATCGATGGCCATTGAGCCGCCAATCAATCCAAGTCCTATAATTCCTACCTTCATACTAAAATATTTTTTGTTGCTTTTATTCTATTAAATGTTTCAATCAGATCATCATCGTTAGCACATAACGAAACACGGATATAATGCCCGCCATTGCTTCCGAACACCATGCCCGGCGTGATAAAAACCGATTTTTCGTATAGCAGTTCATCCGATAAGGAGGCCCCGTTCACATAATTTTCCGGGATACGGGCCCAGACAAACAAACCGGAAGCGTTTTTATCATAAGTACACTGCAATTTATCCAGAATCTCCCATACCATACGGCGGCGTTTTTCGTATACAGTATTGATATTCTCGTACCACGAAACCGGCAGTCTCAACGCTTTGGCAGCCGCCTTTTGCACGGGTTTGAACATGCCCGAATCAAAATTGCTTTTCACTTTCAGGATGTGATTGATATTTTCTTCGCTGCCAGCCACCATGCCCACACGCCAACCGGCCATATTGTGCGATTTGCTCAGGGAATTCAGTTCCAGCACATGGCTTTTTTCCGGGTCACTTTTTAACAAACTTAAAGGTTCGGGATTTAAAATGAGACTGTAAGGATTATCATTCACTAACAATATGTTATTCGAACGGGCAAAGGCCTCCAGGTTGTCGAATGAGTTACGGCCGGCTTTGGCACCACTGGGCATATGCGGATAGTTCAGCCACATGACTTTTGTACGTTCATTCACAAGTTCGTTCAGCTCGTCGGGGTCAGGCAACCAGTTGTTTTCTTCCGTTAAATTGTAATATTGCACATCCAGCCCCAGCAGTTCTGAAACCGACGTATATGCCGGGTAACCCGGATCAGGCAGCAGTACACGGTCGCCGGGATTGGCAAAAGCCATCGTGATATGCATGATCCCTTCTTTGGAACCCATCAACGGCAGAATTTCCGTTTCAGAATTTAAAACCACACCATAGCTGTTCTGATACCACATGGCAAACGCCTCTCTCAGTTCGGGAATACCGCGGTACGACTGATAATAGTTACTTCCTTCCTGCTGAACAGCATTAGCCAGCTCAGCAATTACTTCGGGATGCGTGGGTAAATCCGGGTTACCAATGCCCAGGTTGATGATGGGTTTCCCCTTTTTTTGCAAATCCCTCACTTCAGCAAGTTTCCGCGAAAAATAATATTCCTGCACCTGTTGAAGTCTTTCGGCCGGGATAATATGTTTATGCTGTTTCATAACTTTGTGTGTGAATTTGTTCGAATGATCTTTTTCCCGATTTGTATTCGCCCATAATTTTCAAGTCGTCGGTTAACGGCCTGACAGCCTGTAACATGCTGCTATATTTCTGATAATCGTCGAATAGCACATCTATAAAGAACCGGTAGTGCCATGGTTCACCGATTACCGGAACGGATTCAATCTTACTCAGATCAACATCATAAAAAGCGATGACACTTAGCACCTTGGATAAACTTCCTTTGTGGTTAGGCAGGGTAATGGAGACAGAGGCTTTGTCTATTTCTTCCTGACGCATCCGGTGTTCTTTTTCCACGATCAGAAAACGGGTATAGTTTTTCTTATTGGTTTCAATACTTTCGGCTATTACCGACAAACCATAATGCCGGGCACCGGTTTTGCTACCGATGGCCCCCACATTTTTCAGCCCTTTTTCTGCGATTTCTTTCATGCTTAAAGCTGTGTCGTCGGCGTCCACAAGTTTGACATGCGGATGGCTCTTGAAGAACTGCCTGCACTGGTCTATGGCCATGTAGTGGGAGCGTACTTCCGTAAGCTCTTCAATTGTCGTACCCGGCAGAGCCACCAGGTTCTGCTCAATACGCAAGTACACTTCCCCGCAAATGGGTAACCCCGACTCCATAATCAGATTCAGGTTGGCATGTATTGTTCCGGATATAGTATTTTCCACCGCCATAATGCCGGCTTTAACTTCATTGTTTACGATGCTTTCAATAACATCATCAAAAGAAATATTGGGTTGAATATCTATCTCCCGGCCATAATAATTGATTGCGGCTTCTTCATGAAAGGCACCCTTAACTCCCTGAATACTTATTGTCATGTCTATTGTTTTTATTAAAAAAAAAGGCCCCGGTTTATTCCGGAGCCTCAGATGTATTTCATTTCATATCATACAAACTCATCGGCTCCGTTTCAACAGATAACTGAAAAAACCGTTATAAAAGAATGTATGATATGTATTGTTATTCATTGTCATAAAATAAAAAACCCTGCGCTTATGGCAGGGTTAAAATATTATAAAAGATCATATTCCGGCCCTGCTTCTACCTGTAAAAGTAGAAAAAGAAATATCCGAAATATGTGTTTAAAGTTTTCATCGTTAAATATCAGGACAAATCTAAAAATTAATTTTAAACTTTTTCCTGTTTCATGATATTTTTTGTCAAACGAAAAGTTTCCCTTTATTTAATCTCGCTGAAATAACGCATAAACTGCATTCTTTCATAAACTTCGGGATGTTCCATCTTACCCTGGCTTAATTTACCTCTGAACTGGTCTATATAATTATAACCTTTTTTATCCATCCAGTCGTTGACAAATTTCAGCACGTTCACAATATGCTCCGGACCATTTTTATAGATAGCAGAAGCCATTTGTGTTACCGTGGCACCTGCCAGCAGTTGCTTAACTACAGCATCACCGTCATGGATACCCGTTGAAGCAGCGATGTCCATTTTCAAGCGACCTGACATGATGGCTACCCATCTCAAAGTATTGGCCATTTCAAACGGATGACTTAACACTTCGGCAGATGTCACTTTCTCTGCATCAGTATCAATATCAGGGCTGGCAAAACGGTTGAACATAACTACACCGTTGGCACCATGCTCTTCCAGTCGCTGGATCACTTTGCCCAGATTAGCAAAATAAGGGCTGATTTTCACGGAAACCGGAATGTTAACCAACTCCTTTACTTTATTTACGATATCATAATACACCTGTTCTTTTTCAATGCTGTTGGCATCGAAATTGAACGGCATTATGAACACATTCAGTTCCAGAGCATCGGCTCCGGCATCCTCAATTTGCTTGGCGAATGTTGTCCACTCTCTGGTCGTGATGCAATTGACGCTGGCGATCACCGGAATCATCACCTTACTTTTCACTTCCCTGATCAGATCAAGATAATTACCCAATTCTTTCTCTTTGATGTGTTCGTCAATGTAATCAAGGGTTTCGGAGAGTTCCGTATAGATCATACTGTCTTCTTCAGCTTTTCTCAGGCTGTGTTCCGCTTCCAGCAGAATTTGCTCCTCAAAAATAGATTTCAGCACTACGGCACCAACACCGTTTTTATCCAGTTCCACGATATCCTCAACAGAATCCGTAAGTCCTGAACTGGCCACAACGATAGGATTTCTCAAAGTAAGGCCAAGATATTTAGTTGTCAGATCTGCCATATTTATAAATTTTAGAATCGGGTTATTAATTTGCTTTTACTGTTTCCTGAATGTACTTATGAATTCCTGCAGCAGCTTTCCGGCCATCTCCCATGGCCAAAATAACCGTTGCCCCGCCCCTGACGATATCACCACCGGCAAACACTTCAGGAACAGATGACTGCATGGTTTCTTTATCCACAACGATAGTGCCCCAGTCGGTCACTTTTAGATGAGACAGAGCTTTAGGAATCAGCGGATTTGGTGAAACACCAACACTTACGACTACAGTATCCACATCAATATAAAATTCGGAACCTTCAATCGGAACAGGCCTGCGCCTTCCGGAAGCATCCGGTTCGCCGAGTTCCATTTTCTGCACTTTCATTCTGTTAACGCGACCGTTTTCATCAGCATAATATTCCAGTGGGTTATGCAGGTTCATAAACTCAATACCTTCTTCCTTGGCATGTTTGATCTCTTCAACACGTGCCGGCATTTCTTTTTCAGAACGACGGTAAATAATTATCGCCCTTTCAGCACCAAGGCGTTTGGCAGTACGGACCGAGTCCATAGCTGTGTTACCGCCACCGATAACCGCTACATTTTTACCACTGATAACAGGTGTATCATATTCTGTATCTGCAGCGTGCATCAGGTTGATACGGGTCAGATATTCGTTAGAAGAGAATATACCGTTGTAGTTCTCACCCGGAATATTCATAAAACGGGGTAATCCGGCACCACTGCCAACGAAGAAAGCTTTATAACCTTCTTTTTTAAGATCATCAAACGAAGCGGTTTTGCCAACCAGGAAGTTGGTTTTGAATTTTACACCCATTTTACGCAGGTTGTCAATCTCAACATCTACAATCTCATTCGGTAACCTGAACTCGGGAATCCCGTATTTCAGTACACCACCGATTTCATGAAGTGCTTCAAAAACAGTTACATCATAACCGAATTTGGCCAGGTCGCCAGCAGCAGCCAGTCCTGCCGGCCCTGAACCGACAACACCCACTTTAATTCCATTTTTCTCGTGGACTTCCGGAACAGCCATTTTTCCGCTGTTACGTTCATAATCCGCTGCAAAACGCTCGAGATAACCAATGGCGATTGGTGGTTTTTTCAATTTAACCGTATAAAAACATGATGCTTCACATTGTTTTTCCTGTGGACAAACACGACCACAAACTGCCGGCAATCCATTTGTTTCTTTCAATACAGAAGCTGCTCCCAAGAAGTCTTTGGCTTCAATTTTCTTGACGAATTTCGGGATATTGATTCCCACAGGACAACCGTCCATACAGGTCGGTTCCGGACAATCAAGACAACGCTGGGCTTCCAGCACGGCATTTTCTATCGGAAGACCTGTGTTGACCTCCGTATTGCTTTTGTTTCTTATATTCGGGTCTTCTTCGGGCATTTTCACACGCTCGCGTGATGTTCTTTCTTTGGCCTTCAGACTTTTGCGAAGTTCAGCCCTCCACTCCTGGCTTCTTTCTTCTTTTAAATAATCTATAATATTTTCAATCATTATGATACGGTTTGAGTGGTTTTCAAATATTTTTCATAAGCTTCACGTTCCTGATCTTTATAAGCTCCCAGACGTAAAAGCATTTCATCAAAGTCTACCTGATGGGCATCGAATTCCGGCCCGTCAATACAAACAAAACGTGTTCTGCCGCCAACGCTGACACGGCAGGCACCGCACATACCGGTACCGTCAACCATGATGGTGTTGAGGCTGGCATAAGTTTTTATATTGTACTTTTTGGTCGTAAGTGAGGCATATTTCATCATAATAGCAGGGCCGATAACTACGGAAAGGTCAACTTTCTCGCGCTGTATCACTTCTTCCATTCCCTGTGTCACAAGGCCTTTCTTACCATAGGATCCGTCGTCGGTCATAATGATGACCTCATCGGAAAACTCACGCATCTGTTCTTCCAGAATGATCAAATCTTTGCTACGTGCCGCCAGAACTGTAATCACTTTGTTTCCGGCTTTTTTAAAACCTTCAACAATCGGTAACAGGGGTGCCACACCGACACCACCACCGGCACACAGAACAGTACCTATTTTTTCAATATGTGTAGCCTCTCCCAAAGGGCCGACCACATCTGTAACTTCATCGCCAACTTCCATATTAGCGAGCTTGCTGGAGGTAACTCCTACCTTCTGGACTACCAGGGTAATGGTCCCTTTGTCCACATCCGATGAAGCAATAGTGAGCGGAATACGTTCTCCTTTTTGTCCAATCTTAATGATGACAAAATGCCCGGGTTTACGCGACCGGGCAATCTCAGGTGCTTCAAGAACGAGCTTTACCACATTTGTTGAAAAGATCTCCTTTTCCAGTATCTTGCTCATATCATTTTCTATTAAGATATTTAAACTTTTTTGATTTTTTAAGAAGTGCAAAATTAGGAAATAAAGCCGCCTCTAATACGTTAATTCTAAGCCGTTTATCATATGCTCAGATTATCAGTAAATTACATTTTTTATTTATACTTATTCTAACTGCTAAAGTCGGAAAAACAAGTTATTACTTGCTAAATGTCAAGAGATAAGGCCCCTGATAATAAAATAAGATAAGGTTTAAATAAACCCGTATTCAACACCAAGCATTAAAATGGAAAACAGGTCAATGCCAATGAGCATCGGTGTTATTTCCCGGGCTTTGCCTTTCACAATTTTAATGGCCGTATAACTGAGCAGTCCGTAAACCAGTCCCTGTGTCAGTGAGTAGGTAATCGGGATGAGCAGAATGGTCAGGAATGCGGGGATAGCTTCTTCGATATCGTTCCACTTAATTTTATTGATGGGGCCTGCCATAAATACACCGACCATAATCAATACGGGAGCCGTAGCAATGGATGGAACCAGTTCTGCCAGCGGGGAGAAAAACATGAATGGCAGGAAAAGCAATCCCGTTACTACTGCCGTCAGTCCCGTACGTCCTCCTTCTTCAATCCCTGCAGCCGATTCAATATAGGCTGTTCCGGAACTTGTTCCGAAAACCCCGCCCAGCAAAGTGGCAAAACCGTCCACAATCATAGACTCTTTGATGTTTCTCGGATCACCATGTTCATCTTTCAGGTTTCCTGCTTCGGACACCCCGACAAAGGTGGTGATACTATCAAACATATCCACAAACAGCAAAGTAAAAATGACCGGAATATAGCTGTATTTCAGGGCTTCCCATATTCTCATTTTAAAAAACCAGCTGAAATCGGGTTCGGAATAAATCCCATCCCAGTTAATCAGAGTTTTCATGCCATGATGTACTGCCGAAGCATCGCCATACCAGCGCCCTATGGGCCAGGCCATCAAGGTGATGAGAAGCATACCGAAAACAAAAGCCCCTTTAATTCTTTTTACAACCAGAATAATAACAATTAGCAACCCAAATAAAAACGTGATGGTCATGGCATTGATCTCCCCAACACCCACCAAAGGCGGCTTAGTTACAATAAATCCTGAATTGACTAAACCAATCAGGGCCAGAAAGAGGCCGATACCAACCGCACCCGCCAGACGGATTGGTCTTGGTAAAGCTTTGATAATGTGTGTTCTGATATTGAAAACCGAAAGCAACACAAAGATTACCCCCGACCAGAAAATAGCTCCCAAAGCTACACGAGGATCCACACCCATACTTTTAACAACTGTATAGGTAAAATAAGCATTAATCCCCATTCCGGGTGCAACAAGAATGGGATTTTTGGCATACATTCCCATTCCAATGGTGGTAACAGCACTTAAAACAACTGTTGCCGTCAGTCCGGCGCCGTATGGAATACCGGCATCTGCCAGGATCGCCGGGTTAACAACAATAATGTACATACCTGCAATAAATGTCGTGACACCCGCCAGTATCTCGGTCTGAACATTTGTTTTGTTGACTTTCAGATCAAAAAAGTCTTTCATAATCAAGGTTGCTTAATTATTTTCATCATTTTTCCCGGACTTATCCGGCATATGGATAATATAAATTCTTTTTCTGCCGTCCATATTGATAATCACCGGATCTTCAAATCTGATATGTTTAAAATATTTTCCCTGCTTCACCACTTGCTGACGGTCGAGAAGGTCATATCTGATATAGCAATTTGTCATCTCCTGTTGTACGGTGAAATAGCCCACATCCATCGTTGTCACATTATGGAAGAAATGGGATCCCGAAGAGGCATCCAACGGAAATTCTTCCAGGCTGGTTTCGACAATGATTTTCGCATTGGATATCTGATACCATTTTACCGGAATGCCGATCCATCTGTCGCGTGTACCCCATCTGCCCGGCCCGATCAGCACGTACCTTTTTCCTGCCTCCTGCATCTCCTTGTTAATTTCCTCAATTTCCAGGGCCATTTCGGGCGTTTTACTTTTATCAAAATTTTCAGGGTCCACATAGATCAAATCACGGATATCTTCCAGGCAACCGTTTCCCATCCCTTTATCGGTAAACAGAACAATGTTCTCTTTTTTGATTTTCTTCATATCCACATCACACCCCTGCATGCTGCTGATAAGCGGTTTTATCTGCAGCAGATAAAATGAGGCTTTCCCTTCCTTATCACGTTTCAAATCAACAGCATATTCTATCTCAATAGCCGTACCCATTGCATCCTTGCCCAGCTCAAGAATAAGTTTCAGTGCTTTGGCCAGTTCGATATAGTTATGTTTCAGAATATTGGCGAAGTCAACAATACGCGGCCCCTGCCGTCTCAATCCCGGATAAATAGTATTGTTATCAGGATCGTATACTGAAGCACAATGATTTAATGTTCCGTGTTTTTCGGCTTCGGAAATATCCACTTTTTTAATCCCCGCCATTTCGCCATCCAGTAAGTCAAGATTTTTGGCCTCCATATTCACGGCATAAAACCAGGTTTGCGAATTATGAAACTGGTCTTTCAGCGAGTTGATCCTTGTAGCCGGATAATTGGGAGAAAACCGGTAAGCTTTGTTGCCCTCCACAACATAGCGTCCCAAACCAACGGCAGCCAGAGCAAATCCTTCCTCGGGTTTCATGTGGGCAAAAGGATAGTAATTGAATGATTGTGCCACACCGCTGACATGCGGATAAAACATATGGTCGAATTGATGCCCTACTACTTCCTGGATCACAATAGCCATTTTTTCTTCTTCGATTTTGTAATCAATCGCTTTGACATAACCTTTGGCCGTGTTGGAATAAACGGAAGCATACACCAGTTTGATGGCATCACAAACCTGTTGCAAACGGACCTGCTTATCGGGATGATTGTTGGGTACAAGATAAGTTTCAAAAATACCCGCAAAGGGCCTCATCAGCGAATCTTCGAACAGGCCGGAAGATCTGACGGCCAGCGGTTGTGTCATCTTTTCTACAACATACCCGAGTTTTTCCTTCAGGGCCTCCGACAATTTCCCTCTGATGAAAGTTTTCCTGATTTTTTGATAGTTGGTTTCTTCAACAATCAGCGTTGAAAGTTCATTATCTTTGATAAAAGCCTCAAACTCAGCCGTACCGATAATGAGGGTTTTGGGGGTTCTTATTTTAACATCAGTCAGATATTTTCCGAAATCATATTTATTGATCAGCGCATTGATAAATGCCAGTCCCCGGCCTTTGCCTCCCAAAGCTCCGTCAGCCAAAGTATATACGTTGTCTTCCGTAATCTCCACATCCTTGGTAAATGGCATAATATTACCGGTTTCCTGCTCATTCCGGTGCTCTCTTATCATGGAAAGAATGGCCTCCCTTAACTCTTTTGTATTTTTAAAATCCGTAACCTTTTTCGGGTTTAGAATATTGGCTGCCCTGATCTCTCCACGCGCCATCAACCACATCGAAAGGTGATCACGACTGGCATGATAGAGCAGGGACTCATCCGGAATTGTCCGTAACAGCTTTTCAAATGTTCTCAGGTTACTGGCCCGGCCTATCTCATTGCCTTCGGCATCTTTAAAAGCAAAATCACCAAACCCCAGATACTCCGTCAGAAATCCCTGAATATCATGATACAGGCTTTCGGACTTCTTGTGAATGAATAATGAATTATATTTTTTCGCCACATCGGCATACAAGTCATCAGCAGACTGGAGAATGGTAGGAAGGTTTTTCAGTTCTTTGTGCGCCAGTTTCAGTAATTCAATCCCTGCATTTTCGTCTTTAACCCCGTTCCGATCAAATTTGACATCCGAGATCAGACAAAGCATGTAATTTTTGTATTTGTGCAATATCTCGGTAGCCTCTTCAAAGTTAGTTGCCAGCAATATTTTTGGCCTTGCCCTCAATCGCAGCACTTTATAAAGCTCATCCGTATCCACATCCTCAATGATCTCTTTGGTCTGATACATCACAACCCGGTACAAAAACGACAGGTAACGCGTATAATAATCCGGCGAATCTTCCACCACCAGAATAACCCGCACTTTACCCACTTTGGTATCGTTTTCCACATTGATTTTATCTTCGAGAAGTTTAATCATTGAGAAAAAGATACTGGCATCCCCGTTCCAGGTGAATATCTTATCTACAAACTCAATTTTGCTCACCTCTTCAGTAAAATAAGCAAGGTCGGAATTATTGTTGAGCAGCAAAAAAATCGGAATCTGCGGATAACGCCTTTTGATCTCTTCACAGATGACAATAGGCGTCCTTTTATCAACACCAACCATGTAAATAATCAGATCGAATTGCCGTTTACGAAGGTGATCCAGGGCATATTCAAAAGATGCAGCCCCGGCAATTCGGGGTATTGATGTAAGGTTTAACTGGCCGTACTGCCCGAGCATATGTTCCGAGAACCTGCCTTCTTTTTCTATGGTATAAGCATCGTAAAGACTTGATATCAAAAGGATCTCGCTCACTTTGAAAGGCATCAGGTCGTGGTAAATATCCCGGTTGTAAGCATACCGATTGAAGAATTCCTGAATGAATTCGTTAGTCAGCAGACTGGGGCGCATTTGATTGATTTTGGTCGTAACCCGTTTTGAAGCCGATTCGTTTTTCTTCACGCGAATCAGGTAACGTGTAATCAGGTTACAGATATTTTCCAGAAAATAATCCTGATCCCGATCAACTTGTTCTTCTTCCTCCGGAATTTCCTGTAGCAGGCACAGAGTTACTGTTCCTTTTTTTCCGTCAGGAGAAGCAAAATATCCAACGCGACAATGCTCGGTAATCCGGAAACCGTCGGTTGTAAACTCCATACTGTCAAATGAAATCCTCATACCTGCATACCGGACAAACTCCTGTTGAGTCGAATACAATTTAACCAGTTGTTTGAATATTTCCTTTGTTTTTTTATTCTGTTTCAGCAGATTATTGATCTTACTTAAAAGCTCCAGGGAGTTTGGATATTTGAATGGCCGGTCTGATGACATAGTTAGAAATGGTTTAAAACATTACAAAGTTAATTTGATTTGTTGAAATGAAAAACGAACTCGGGAAATCAGATGCCACGGGCATAGTAAACAGAAAGAAACCGCATGTTCCGAAGGCGGATGATCAGGTGTTTACGGGGCCGCCTGAAGGAAAAAACTGACCGATATCATTTCAATCACTTACATTTTGTATTTTCGCTTTTTGTATAAAATAAAAGTCATTATACGATAAATGATAGTTGTTGCCATTCATGACGAACATCCTGTTGCCTGTGATGCACTCAGTGCCTTGTTGCATAAAGCAGATGATATAGAAGTAAAGAGTTGCACCAACACATTTGACGAACTGCTGCATACACTGGCAAATGAAACCATTCATGTGATACTGATGGTTTTATATAAGCCGTCGGAGAATGACATTGAGCAGGTGAAAACGCTAAATCATCGTTTTCCGAAAGCCCGTGTCCTGGTTCTTTCGATGTTCAAAAATGAACAATTTATTCTGAAAATGATCAAAGCAGGTGCCAAGGGCCACCTGAGCAGCGACACGAACCGTTCTGAAATTCTGGAAGCTATCTACACGCTGAGAAACGGTTATGAATTCTATGCCAAAACCATTACTAATATCCTTCTCAATAACTATCTGAGCGATAAGAAAATTGACACTAACGAGAAGGAAAATCGCCAAAAAAATCTTTCCGTCAGAGAGATGGAGGTATTCAAACTGTTTGCCGAAGGATATTCGAACAGGGAAATTGCCGAGAAGTTATTTATCAGTATCAGAACCGTGGAAACGCACAAGAACAACATCATGAAAAAAATCAACATCAAAACCACGGTTGACCTGGTGAAATTCGCCATTAAAAATAATATTATTGAATTATACTGATGTGACGGGAAACATTTTCCATAAACGTATTTTTTCCGATATCCGTTTCTGGATTCTGTTCTTTGCTCTGCTCCGGTTATACGGTATCACCAACCCGCCCCTGGAACCGGCACACAGTTGGCGCCAGACAACGGTGGCCATGGTAGCCCGTAATTTTTACGAAGTCAGTCCCAACTTTATGTATCCCCGCCTTGATATTCCGGGTGACAAAACAGGCATTACGGGAATGGAGTTTCCGTTGCTTAATTTTCTGATTTATCTGGTATCGCTTGTTTTTGGCTTCCATGAATGGTACGGGCGGCTGATTAATCTGATCGTTTCAAGCTTTGGCACTTATTACTTTTATCTGCTTATCAGGAAATATTTCACCCGCGAAACGGCTTTCAATGCCGCTTTCATCCTGCTGGTATCATTCTGGTTTACTTATGCCCGGAAGATCATGCCCGACACCTTTGCTTCAGCACTGGTTATCATATCCCTTTATTACGGCAGCAACTATCTCGACAGAAGGAAAACTATCAGCAATCTGGCACTATACATAGTTTTCGGGACATTGGGTATCTTATCCAAACTTCCGGTCGGGTATATCTGGATTATATGGTTGTTATGGCTTGTCCGTAAAGACATTGCCATGCCTGTGAAACAGATATTCGTTTCATCCACAATACTGATTGGCGTTATCGTGTATTTCTGGTATTTCAACTGGGCTCCGATGCTGGTGGAGCATTACGGCTTCTGGCATTTTTTTATGGGTGAGCCGATTGAAAAAGGGGCACGGGACATATTGACTTATTTCCCGCGTGTTATCAATCATTTTTATGAATCGGCCCTGCAATTTACAGGCTTTGGCTTGTTTTTGCTGGGCCTTGTGATGGCAACCGTTAAGAAAGAAAGAATTATCTGGGCCGTTTTCATCCTTAGCCTGGCCGGTTTTTCCGTCATCGTTATGAAAGCAGGACGCACTTTTGCCTTCCACTCATACTATATTTTACCATTTGTCCCGGTCATGGCACTTGTAGCAGGCTACGGACTGGATCAGATTAAAAACAAAAAAATAGTGGTGGCATTGCTTTTCTTTGTTACGGCAGAAGCGCTGCTGAATAAATGGAACGATTTCTACATCAAACCCAAAGCAGCAGCATTGGAACACCTGGAAGCTGATCTCGACAGCATCTCCGGCCGCAACGACCTGATTGTGATCAACAGCGGCTACAACCCTGCACCCATGTATTTTGCCCATCGCAAAGGGTGGGTCGAAACGAATGAGAAAATCCTCGACACCACATTCCGGAATAAATTGAAAGATAAAGGTGCCGGGTATGTAGTGATTTTGAAAAGAATTTACGGAACACCCGTCACCCTTCCGGAAGAAGTTATTTTTGAAAATGAAGATTATACGGTTTACCGCCTGAAAAATCCATAGCCGGTTACGGGGACATTTTGGTACACAAAAGATAAAAACCTGCTTTTATCCGGATAAAATGTCGAATAATAAATAAATTTGTAGAGGATATGATAAGTTTGGGTTGTATGTTTTGTTTAGAAAAACAGTGTGTATTGAGACATTATAGATAAAACGAGATAAAAATGGAAAAAAGATATTTATTTATTATTTTGCTAACATGGTTTTCCATATTTTCTTATGGACAAAAAACAGAACAGGTTAATAATGGTTATGAAAAAGGATTAATAGCCGATGGATACAAAAAAGGAATCTGGGAATATTATGACAATGGGGTATTAAAACTTAAAGTGGACTATACTGCCGGGAAATTAACCTTTTTAGCCAGTGACACTTCAAAATATGCCATCAAAACGAAAACGGGATGGGAGCTTTCACAACTTGATATTTATCCGCACTTCCTGGGTAGCAACGATGAAATTATTAAAATTCTTGTTTCAAATATCCGATATCCCGAAAAGGCTAAAAACGGCTCAATAACCGGAACAGTTTTGATAGGTTTTGAGATAAATCTTCAGGGACATGTTGACAGCGTCAAAATACTTAAAGATATAGGAGAAGGATGTGGCGAAGAAGTGTTAAGAGCTTTTCAACTAATCCCTGATTATTGGTTAGTTGCGCAAAAAAACGGAAAACAATATACATCACGATTTATTCTGCCGGTAAAATTTCGCATCGACAGTAAAGATTCGGGAGACAACCCCCAAAAAGAACAAGAAGAATTGAAAAGGGCAAAAGCACTATATGCACCAACGAATTATTTTCCGGAGTTAATTATTTCAACTGTCAGAATAAATTGAGATTATACAAATGAAAGATCCGGCAGGGAAATGCGGCATCAACAGCTAACCACCGAAAAATATTATTTTTATGCGATGCTGAAATAAGCAGATAATGATAGACAACCACATAAACAATCCGAAAAGCATCAAATTTTATGTTAAAAAATATCTGGAGTCTTCAAAAGACGAGTTGAACAATAAAGTCATTCTCGACATCCCTGCCGGAAACGGAGCCACCACGAAACTGCTGTTAAATCTGGGAGCAAAAGCCGAACCTTTCGACCTGTTTCCCGAATATTTTATGCTTGAAAACGTCACTTGTAAACGTGCCGATATTTCGGAAAAAATCCCGGTGGCCGATCATTATGCCGATATGGTTATCTGCCAGGAAGGCATCGAACACATCAGCGACCAGTTAAATACCTTCAAAGAATTTAACCGCGTGCTGAAAAACGGGGGAAAACTTCTGATAACCACACCAAGTTATTCCAGCCTGTCGGCAAAACTCAGCTACCTGCTTTTTGAGAGCGAATCGAGAAAACAAATGCCCCCGAATGAAGCCGACGACATTTGGATGCCCGACAATTCCGGTACCGGCAAAATTTATTACGGGCATATTTTTATGATCGGGCTGCAGAAACTCCGTGTCTTAGGAAAACTGGCAGGATTCAAAATCAATGACAATAAATATGTGCGTCTGAGTATAGGATCACTGTTTCTGTTTCCGTTTTTTTATCCTTTCATATTCACCCATTCGCTGGTTAATTATTACAGAAATCTGCGCAAGGATAAGACGCTGAAAACAGGTATCAGAAAACGTATTTACAAAGAACAGTTGCGCATGAACCTCCGTCCGCGCAATTTAGTCAACAAACATACATTTGTTGTGTTTGAAAAAGAGGAAGAAGCTGACAGTGTTGATTTCCGCAGTGAAGACGTGATAAAACAATTCGACAAAATAATGTAATCCGGATAATACGGCAAAAAGCATAAATTGTGCTTTACTTTACCTGTTGAAAAGTTTCCGGAGAAGTGTGCAAAATACACTCAACCCGGCTTTCAGTTATATAAATCCAAGTGAGTTACCCGTTCAATCCCTGCCAGATCATATCTTTCAGCCTGTCAAGGTTTTTCTGCGCCACCGATGAGATAAACACATAAGGCACATCGGGCAGTGCAGGGATGATTTCTTTCGTCAGTTCTTCGTCCAGCATATCCGACTTTGAAATAGCCAGAATCCGCTTTTTATCCATCAATTCAGGATTGTACCTGTTGAGTTCGTTCAACAAGACTTCGTAT
>Ga0256913_10000097_pt1 | contig 38231 bp, 17 predicted proteins | sample Axial_MatmetaG_FD_185970 | JGI IMG/M metagenome (GOLD analysis project Ga0256913, IMG submission 185970) | Deep-sea worm associated microbial mat communities from Axial Seamount, Juan de Fuca Ridge, Pacific Ocean - Axial_Mat | ecosystem: Environmental > Aquatic > Marine > Oceanic > Microbial... | reverse complement strand
TGACAATTGCAAATAATAATAAGAATCTTAATTGTTTCTGGAATTTCATATGAATAATTTTAACCTTAAAGAATCATTATATCAGATCCATTTGGAAGCAAGGTGAATAATCAACCTGTATCCAGGATTCATCGATTGGGCATCAATGTCTGAGCTCGGGTTCCTGGCTTGTGCATAGTATTTCTACAAGTTCATCAACAATTGGTTGCACTGAAAATGAGAATGGCCATAGTCGCAATGCACCATAAAAAGTAAAACTTTTGATTTGTTTACTCCCTAGAGAACAGGAGTTTTTAAGTTCTACAGTTACACGTCCTTGTCTGGAAAACCTTGTATTAACAGAGAGAATATTTGAAATTGGAATTATACATTTTTTGCTTCCTTGCTTTATATGTATTTCTTCTTTGTCAAGATAAACCACATCTACAATTTTAGAATTAATAACATACCATACCAATAGCCCCATTAATAACATGAATATTATCGCAATCATTGATTTTTCTTCTCCTCTTGAATATAAGTCAAAAAGAGCATAAGCAAATATCCAAAAATACGGAATTGGTAATACATATTTATAAACTATCGTTGCTCTTGAAGATATCTGCCTCATTTGCAATGCTCCTAATGGTTCCCTACTTCATAGCCTTAAATATATTTTCAGGAGGAAGTTTTAATAGATTTACAGGTGGTTTTTTAGAATCGCATCTTTTTCCACATTTGTCGTAATCTGTCAATAAACCACAGGCAAGCCTAACTGAAATGGAAATAGGACCTAATGCAGAAAAGCCTAGAGAACCAACGTTTACGTCAGAAGTCCCGTCGCCTCCAGAAAAAGATGAGTATTTACCAGCTCCTACAGATACCGTTACAGGGTTATTTCCTCGTGATTTTCCCAATGATACTGCTGTTACTCCAAATCCTGCTAAATCAGTTGTAATACCATAACAAAACCAGTAGCAACCACATTTTCCTTTTATCAATTCAAAATTAAAAAAGACAATAGAGGCCCCACCAGAGAAGCCTTCTCCTGTTATTATATTATAGAATGGTAATTCTTCCCCGAATCTGGCCAATCCAGCATTATAACTTTCATCGCTTGCATTTCCATCACCAGTATATAACCATTTATAAAAACTCCATAATCCATATCTATCCCAATTATCAATAGGATTGTTACTGACCATCGCATAAAGGTTAAACCCTCCATCTTCCTCAATCGGGTCTTTCCTTAACCACCTACCTAATTTAGGAGAAAAATAGCGATAATTGTAGTATATTAGCCCTGTTTCTGTGTCAAATACTTCACTTGAGAAGCGGTAATCAAAGTCACTTGCCATTGTACCGCTTGATTGTGTTATTTTCCCGAACGGGGAGTAATCGTAATGAGCTACAGCATTACCGTTTGTATCAAAATATTCTGTGATGTTTTTATTCGCGTCTGCAAGGGCGTAATACGGGACATCCGTGCCGGATGCGGATTCAGCTGCGATTATACAGTTTTCGGCGTTGAATGTGAAGGAAAAAGGAACAGAGGAACCGCCAGACGGCGAGGAAAGAACTGCACTTGTGCGGTTACCAATTGTATCATAAGAGAAATCAAAGTCATAATCCGCAGATGACGCAGATTGCGCAGATGTAACTTCGTTTTTGTTGTTGTATCCGTAGGAGATAGTATATTCAGCTGGAGAAGTTCCAGTTGCGACAGTTAATCCTTTGTATCGTCCAATCATACCTGTTGTCTCGTAGGTTCTGGTTATTGTTTTATTAAACACAGTTGTGTTACCTCCAAATGTAGCATTGATGGATTCACTTGTCAACTGAAGTTTGTTGTTATAAGCAAAAGTCCTTGTGGCTGGAAATCAGGTTTCGGAAGTATAATATTCAAAGCTTGAAGCTCCTATTCGAGGCCCCACTGATGATATGCGATGTCTGAGAGAGTCGTAAATATAAAGAGCATTACACTGGCGGTTCTGAACAAAAGCAGGCACAAACAGGAATACCGCAAAGTATTAAAATTCTCCAAAAGTGCTGATTACAGATTAAGGAGAGTGGTCCAACAGGCATTATAGAGTGTTTTACGGCATGGAATCGTCGGTTTTATAAGGGAAATTTTTCAGAAAATGTAGTGCCACAAAATCTGTAAGTCGTTGATTTGCAAGAATGTCATTTTTATAACTGCGAAACTAGGGCTAATTTTCAAACAGTATATTTTTTAATTTATCATGTTTTTTGAACTCATTAACCAGCGAATCAAAAGTAACAGGTTCCGAAAATGTCTTAATGCAGGCTAAGAGAGGCACTTGAGCTAATTTTGAAATAATTCGCACATTATCCTCGGCAATAACATCCGTACATCCTGGCATTCTGTTAAAGATTAAACCTGCAATCTCTATATCCCTGCTTTTAAGTGCTTCAATAGAAAGTAATGTATGATTAATTGTACCAAGTCCGGCATCAGTTACTAATATAACCGGAATATCAAAATCCTTCATAAGGTCAATCATAAGAAATTGCTCTGTAAGAGGAACCATCACTCCTCCGGCACCTTCTACAAGTAAAATGTCATAGGGATATGATAAAGAGTGAATATACTGCTGTTTGATATAATCCGGGTCAATTTCTTTTTTTTCCTGTGCTGCCGCAAGATGAGGAGATGCAGGCAGCTTGAATTTATAAGGCTGAGATACAGATTCAGGTAAATGGGCAATCTCAGGTACAAGATTTTCAACAAAATTATAATCCGTCTGATACTCATCTGTTCCAGTCTGAACAGGCTTCATCACTGCAGAAGTCAAATTGTTATCAGACGCCAGAGCAGAAATTCCGGCAGTAATAAGAGTTTTTCCAATATCAGTCCCTGTTCCAGTTATAAAAAATTGTTTCATCAATTGTTTCTCACTTTTTTTTATGATAATTCTGCCAGAATTCTTTAGCTTCAGGAAGGATAATATTCCATTTAGTTGAAAGATATTTCAACTCAGGCAGTTTTTTTAAAAATGTAATATTTACTGAACTTTTCGGAATAGTTAATTTTTCAAGCTCCGGACAATACTGTAATGGTTTCAGATCGGAAACTGGACAATCATTCAAAAAAAGTTCCCTGAGAGGCATACCTGCTAATGGTCTGATATCAGTAATGGGATTCTCCTGGCAGTCAAGAATAATCAAAGGCATACTTTTAAGAGGCTGGAGACTTTTTATTTTGTTTTTTCTACATCCCAAAAAGGTTAATCCAGCCCCTTTCAACGGAGCTAAATCTGAAATTCTATTCCCACCACATTCAATTCGCTGCAATGGCATACCGGTTAATGGCTGTAATGATTCGATGGAATTGAGTCTGCAACGGAATCGCTTTAAGGGCATTCCATTAAGTGAAGTTAAATCCTTTATTTTATTATTACTTATAATTAGTTCTTCAAGTTTCATATTCTTTAAAGGTTCAATAGAATCAAGACTGCAACCTGCGCAATTAAGCCTTAAAAGATTCATTCCTGCTAAAGCATCTAAATTTTTTAAAGGATTATTTGAACAATTAAGAGAAATTATTTTCACTCCTTTTAAAGGCTCTAAAGATGTAATACCGAGGCCTGAAATATTAACATCTAAAGCCTCTTTTGACTTACTTAGCCATTTTAATAAATTTTCTGAGGCATATTCAGGGAGGTTTTCATGCTTTAACTGAAGAATCCGCAAAATTATTTGAGATTGAGAAGAGTGTTCAAAAAGTTTTGGTAACAAAGAGAAAACTTTCTGATAATTTTGTTTATGCCAGTAATATAAAATTTCTTGTTCACATAATTTAGTATAATAAATAGTTTTTGAATATTTTTGAGCCATAAGCATTTTTATTTTCCGTATAACTTGAGTTTGATCATTAATATTGTTAGATGATGCAGTTAAATAAGCTTTCAAGAGAGCCAGTGCGGCTGTATTATCATCTTTAGTATCTTCTGAAACCATAATATACTTTGCTACAGCTTCGTCAAAGTGTCGATATTCAGCGAGAGCATCACCCGCGATTGTAGGCAGTGGTTTTTCAGGAATAGCCCATCTGTATATTTCAAGAGAGATTAGATCGACAGCTGGAGATTGAGTTTTCAAACCTATCGAAGTTAAATTTCTTCCTTTAGGAGGGAAAAAATCAACGACAGACAATGCATCGGATCCATCGACAGAAAAAGTTATTTTATCCTGTTTTCGCTCTACTGTAACAGAATGGACCTGCTCAATAGAAAATAATGAAGGAGCAGAAACTCCAAATGGCACGGGAAAAGCAGGAAGAGAATTTTTTGAAATAAAGTTTCTCCGACCGTTCCATGCTCCAAAAATAAAAGAATACCCTGGCGGAACAAAACTTTTTTGAGGCAAAGGTTGATCTGCAGCATTTATACAAACAATAAACGGAGCGGGCGATCCTGAGCAGATAAATTTAGCAACGACTCTGCAGTCTCCGCGAATTTTTAAATTTTTCACCCATAACCATTGATTTTGTTTCATATTCAATGCATATCCGTTTTTCCATGGTACGGTTATTTTTTTATTAAAAGCATCTTTAAATTCAAATAGATTTTTAATATTCTGATTTTGCTTAAAATCACAAAAAACTATTTTTTTCCAATTTCCCCAGCGCTGATAATAATCTACAGAAAAATAAACACCGAACACAATAAAAGTAAAAAACAAAAGAGCAGTTGATAATGCTAAAGCTTTATGCCTTTTTACCATAAGAATAAAGCGGGTTACTATCCCTGCCTGCTCTGCAGAAGTTGCATATCCACGCAGAAATGCATCAATATCAGCAATAAGTTCTTCAACTTTCTGATACCGGTCTTCTTTATAAAATGCAAGAGCTTTCATAGCCACAGCATCCAAAGATTTTGGAATCTGATTTTCAGGAACTCGTTCAGAAGGAGGTTTAATTTCATCATTAAGAGTACTGATCATCAGTGCTCCTGTTGTATCGCCTTCCACAGGGCGTTTATAAGTGAGTAAAAAGTAAAGAACCGCCCCAAGTGCATATATGTCAGTCCGGTTATCTTTTTCTTTATTTTTGCCGTATACTTGTTCTGGAGCCATATATCCCGGAGTACCTTTAATCACACCATCTAAAGTAACATCAAGAATAGAATTTGATAATTCTTCCTCTCTTACTTTTTTATGCTTAATTTTTTTATTTTTTAAATTTTTGTTCAGCTGGTTTTCTTCATCAGGAATTTTAGCAAGTCCCCAATCGAGCAGAAGCACTTCTCCGAAATCACCGACCTGAATATTTTCAGGTTTAATATCAAGGTGAATAATATTTTTTGAATGAGCAAATGCGACAGCATTACACACTTTTGCAAAGATTCGCAGGCGAAGATGAAGATTGTATTTATTAATATATTCCTGATTCTTTTTTTTCAGTTCAGAAACAACTGAACTCAGAGTTTCACCTGAGAGCATTTTCATTACAAAATAAGGAGTTTCATCAGAATTTCTACCAAGTTCATGGACTGGTACGATATTGGGATGTTCGAGATTTGCAGTAATTCTTGCTTCCTGAATAAATCTGTTAATTTTGGCTGAATCGGAATTTAAATCAGGTAAAATTTCTGCTACAGCGACCTTACGACCGATATCGCAGTCACGAGCTAGTCTGATAGTTTTCATACCACCAGAGGCAATCGTTTGTTCAAATTTATATTTACCGGAAACTTTCTGGCTTAAGATTTTTACAGTTCTCTCTTTTTTAAGTGATGTATGTACAACTTCAGTAGATAAAGTACTGTTTGTCGACTTATCTGATATTTCTTTTTTACCCGGCATAATTTTTCTATTCCGTCACTATTTCATCTTTCCAGCTCAATTAAATTTACTTTGAAACATCAGGCAGCCACATATCCGCTTCTTTCATTGCTTTGCGTTCCTGTTCTGTAATCTGTTTTTTTTCGTTACCGTGTTTTCCTTCAACTTTTGACCGCATTTCAAGGTGAGAGTCATTAAGAAATTCTTCTTCAGCATCTGTATTTGAATTTAATGATTCACAGGAAGTGAGAACGCATGTAAGAGACATAAAAAACAATAATATAATAAATTTAAATATACAAATCATTTTTGAAACCTTAAGTTAATACTTATGCTTTTATACTTTGAAACAGCTCTTCTTTAGTTACCGATACTGTACCAACTTTACCAACAACAACACCGGCAGCATGGTTGGCAATATCAACGGCTTCTGCTGGAGTTGCACCTGCCAGCAATGCCAATGTAAAAGTAGCAATTACAGTATCACCAGCACCTGATACATCAAAAACTTCGCGTGCTCGAGTAGGTATTAAAAGAGGTGTTTCTCCTTTTTCAAAGAGAGCCATTCCTTTAGAACCAAGAGTGATTAGCAAATATTGAGGGTTCCATTTTTTTTGAATTTTATGTGCAACCTGATTTAGTTGTTCCAGTTCATCTTCATTATCCGTTTTATTTTGATAGATACCTGCTAAGCCGAATGCTTCTGAACGGTTCGGTGTCATTAAAGTAATTCCTGAAATCTCAATAGGATGACCCGGATGCGGATCTATACCAACGGGGATCCCAGCCTGTTCGGCAAGTTTAGTAATCTGTTCAGCTGTCTTTGTATCTAAAACTCCTTTCGCATAATCTTCAAAAAGCAATGCGTCAAAATCTCTATTATCAATACCTTTTTTTACCTTTTCCAAAAGTATTTTTTTTGATTTTTCAGATAACGGTTCAGTAATTTCATGGTCTATTCTCAACAATTGCTGAGAAGAAGCAATAACGCGCTGTTTTTCGGTTGTTATTCTGGAAGGATCGCGAATAATACCATCTCTTACAATACCAAATGAATCAAGTAAGGCTTCCATTCGTTGAGCATTTTCATCATCTCCCACAACACCATAAGCCAGAGTTTTTGCACCAAGGGTGCTTAGATTACACAATACATTAGCAGCACCTCCGAGGCGTTCAGTTCTTTTATTGACCCTAAGGACCGGGACTGGAGCCTCCTGTGAAATGCGCGATGCATCACCCCACAAATATACATCTAAAATTAAATCTCCGATAACTGCTACCCGAATATTTTTAAATGCATCAATTGTTTTTTTCAATATATCCGATTTTTGAATTGATGTCATGGTTTGATTCCCAATTTTTAAATTGTTCAAGTTGCCTGTTTAGAATGGGTTCTATTTTAATTTTTTCAAATGTGATATAAAATTTATGGTTATTCCAATTATTGTAATGGTTTTGGAACTTCTGGAGAAGCACATAGACTTCCTGAATTTGCTCCCTGCTAATTGTAGTGCGGTTTTCTCTTATATATTTTGCAAGAATATCCAACGCATGCAATCCGAGAAATCCCTCGCCTTCCTGCCAGCTGGTTTTATATTTTACATCTCCTCTGATATATCTTCTGAGGAAATCTTCGAGGTCAATCATTTCCTGGAGAGAAACTTGACGGTCCCACAATTTTTCAGAGCTTAATTTACGCGGTAGCCATGCAACGAGGAGGAGTTCAAAGATTATAATCAACACCAGTAGCACAACTGCCATGTGAGCGACATAATCTTTTCTACGCGTACTGCTTGTGAATTTTTCACTCATATTTTCTCTTTATTTTCTCTTTATATTTTTATAAATGTACATTAATAATAAAGCGAATATACAATAGTTATATATGATTGCAAGTTCTTTTTTATCAGACGGAGGATATTACCAGAGAAAACTATTTTAGAAAAAGTCTCTACAAGTAAAAAGAGTCAAAGCTTTAAAAAGCACGGCATCAAGCCGTGCTTAATAATAAAGTTTGAATACTATCTTATTCTAATTTCGTACAAATGTCCTTTATCTGTATTATTGATATAAGGAGTTGTCGCGATCCCGATTTTATTATCCAAAACTATAGGGAAAGTTCCTGAGCCAAGTTTTTTGCTAGGCAATGTAACTTTAATTGAACTTTTACCAGTTTTAGGATCCATGCAAGATGCTTTACCTTTATAATTTTTATAGCTCATACTCTTTTTGTCAACTTTACATTTAAGAAGTTTTCCGCCTACCTCAAGAGCAACTTTCGGGGCTTTTTCTCCAAAAAATCTACCTTTAATAATTACAGTACTACCCTTTGCAACTCCTTGAACTGGAACTGGTGTTGTATTATTTATAAACACCCCGGTAATTACTGGAGGAACAAGCTGTAATTCTTTAACTTTATCATCAATTTTATTTTTCTTTAATGTTTTAGTTTTTATCATTAATTTTATTGTTTGAGATGATAGTGCACCGTACTTTTTGAAATAAGCTTTATATCCTGTATTTTTTAAAGTTTTTTTATCATAAAGTGAAATCTTTTTGCCCCAAGCTCCAAGAGTTTCATTGAGATTAGAAGCAGATTTCATTTTCTTTAATGAAGCTTTTTTGCCTGAAATAACACCATATAACTTAGGGGTTTTTACAAATTTTTCACCTTTCATCCTAGCAACTTCAGATGCTTTTACAGAAACAACTGAGCCAAGAGTAACTTCTATAGGAGCAACAACTAATGATACAACTGCGATATTACCATTATTACCAATTTTATATTTAAAAGTATCCACTCCAACATAATCTTTAGCTGGAGTATAAGAAAATGCCCCATCTGAATTTAAAAACCTAAGAATTCCATGTAAAGGAGACGCTGTAAGCATCACTCCTGCTGAAATACCTGCAGGAGAATCATTGGAGAGAACTCCATCATTTGATGTTTTTTCAAGCACACCATTCATTACAACATTATATTTATCTCCAATAGCAGTAGCAGGAACAGGATTACCAGCTTGTATAACATTTATAGTAACAATTGCAGTATTACTTGTTACTGAACCATCACTAATAATATATGTAAATGTATCTGAACCAAAGAATCCAGCACTAGGAGTATAAGTAAATCCTCCATCCAGCTGAATTCTTAATGTTCCATGAATAGGCTGAGTTGTTACACTAACACTCAAATCACTCTCGGAAAAATTAACATCATTCACACATACACCCTTTTGAGGCAAAACGGACAATGTGGAATCCTGTTGAATATTATAAGAATCATCAACCGCAACCGGAGGGGTCAATGACGCATTTTTTGATGTAATAACCGGAGCTGTTGAATTACCTCCATTTACAACCACAATGGCTGTTTCAGGAGTAAAGATAAAGCCCGACATCTTAGGAGTAAGAGTATAAGTTCCATTTGAAATATTTCTGATTGTATAATGACCCAAAGCATCAGTTACAGCAGCTTCTCCAGTATTTAGAGTAATTGTAACCCCAGCAAAAACATCACCTGAAACGATACCACTAATGCTATAATTCCCCGGCGTTGGAGAAGGGACAAAAGTAGCAGTGACAGCAGCATCCTTCGCAGGCATTGTAAATGTAGTTGACTGTGCATTTGCATCTGCTATATACCTTGTATCACCTGTCCATTTATCAAAATCAAAACCACCGGGAACAGTTGCCGCGATATTAACTACAGTATTAGGAGCATAAACCCCACCTCCTAAACCATAATTTACAACTAAAGTGAACGCAGGATTTGAATCGGCAGTAGAGATAAACGGCTGTGCGACCTTATCAGCCCCGTTGATTGTTACATTTTGCAAAGTAGGTGAAAATGTGTATCCGTTTTTAGATGGAGTTACAGTATATGTGCCGTCAGCAAGATCATTAAACAGATAATTTCCATTTACATCAGTAACTGTTGTCTTTCCATTGTTCAATGTCATTATAACATTATCAATCCCGACACCAGTTACTGCCCCAGAAAGTTTATATGTACTTGTATGCGGAACAACAAAAGTTGCATTTATAATAATATTCTGTTTCTGCATTGAAAAACTTGTTTCTGAAGCAGTTACATCAGATAAAACTTGTGTATCTCCGGTCCACTGATAAAAAATCATATCGGCTGGGATTGTAGCTTTTATATGCACTGTTTCATTATATTCATAAACCCCGGAACCTGTTCCATTATTTACCGTCACAGTATATGTTTCCGGATTAATTCTTGAAGAAACAAAATCAATTCCTGATTGATTGGAATCCTGTATAACAACAGATTTATTCTGAGGAGTGAATGTATGATCCTGAAGGTATGGAGTTACGATGTAAGAACCATTAGCAAGACCACTAATTGAATATGTTCCGTCAGACTTTGTCAAGTTTGAAGTCCCTGAATCAAGACCAATGAGAACATTTGCTACTGTATCACCGGTGATTTTACCACTGATAGTATAAGTATTAGCCGGAGGTGTAGTAAAAGTTGCAGTAACAGTTATATTCTGAGCCGGCATTGTTACAGTTGTTGTTGAAGAATTTACATCTGCAAGGAATTGAACATCACCGGTCCACTGATCAAAAATCTTACCATTAGGTATAGATGCGAAAATTTTAACTGATTTATTTTCTGTATAATCACCGCCGCCTGAACCATCATTTACAGTGAGTGTATATGTTAAAGGAGGAAGAGGAGTACCGACAAAATTCACTCCGGAAACATCAGCACCTAAAACATTTACAGGTATATTAACAGGAGAAAAAGTATAGCCGCCAAGCATTGGAGATACATTATATTGTCCTTCATGAACATCAGGGATAAAATAATTACCGTTAGAATCAGTAACAGCAGTATGAGTAGCATCGACAGAAACGGTAACACCGATTAATCCAGCTCCATTTTCTGTAACAGTACCAGAAACACTGAAAGTAGCTGAAGTATTAGGAAACCATTTATTACTCAAATAAGCCTCAACCGATTGGCGGTCTGAATCACTTAAAGCTGAATTATAGGCAATTATTTCAGCAATACCACCATCCCATGAACGGCTCCCCATAGCATACCTGTCTTGAGTAATCTGATTAAAGCTAACAGGGCCAGTCGTAATCAATGAGACGATATGATAATCTCCAATTGGGAAGACATCTTCAGTGGGATATACCTGTACACCATCAAGAAATGTCTGACCATTTTTTACTTCACCTGAAGCATAAGTATCATCCCAGTATTTTCCATCAGGCGCATAAGCTCCATCATTCGTAATACCTCTATGGAAAGGAGATTTTGTATTATCATTATCATCCAGATAACCGAGGAAAAAATGAGCATTGTCAATATTATTTTCTTTAATCACCCAGAAATAAGTTAACGCAGAAATATTTTGTTTTTTCAAATCCGGATCAATAATATCATAAGTCTGAACACCGCCGTTAAAATCAATAATTGAATGTCCATTTAATGCATCAGTAACAACTTCTGCCTGTATGTTCGGGTCTGGCTGATAAGGGGTCTTTTCAGGATCAGCCTTATTCTGCCATGCAGTAAGTTTACCGTCAACAGGGTTTCCATCATCTTTAGGGTCAGCTCCATCAAGCCACATTACGCATCCATTAATATCTAACGGAGAGGATACCCCAGACCCTGAAATTGGAGTATTGTAAAAATCGATTCCTGAAACATCTCCACCTGCAACAGTAACTTGTCGGGTTGCCGGAGTAAATTTATATCCTGCTAAAGTTGGAGTTACAGTATAGGTACCATCATCCAAGTTGGTTATATTATACTTTCCTGATGAATCTGAAACTACAGAGTGATTAGCATCGACTGAAACTCTAACTCCTGCAACAGCAGCACCTGAAATTGTTCCGCTTAAAGAATAAGTAGTTTGAACAGTTGCAAACCATTTATCATAAAGATAATTCTCCACCTTCTGACGGTCTGAATCAGAAAGAGGCTGATTATAAATTATAATTTCAGCAATATCACCATTCCAGCTTCTGGCAGGCAAACCACGATCTTTAGTTATTTGACTTGCTGCAACATTTCCTGCTGTAACCAGATCAACAACATTAAATCTTCCTGTAGGCAACTGTTCAGTCATAGGATCAACAACTAAGTTTCTGTTTAAGAAAGTCGACCCTGCTCTTATACTACCTGAAGTATAAATGGAATGCCAGAAAGCGCCATTTGCCTTATCATTTACATCCATCCCTCTTGAGAAATCATAACTTTGAGCATCTCCAAGTAAAAAGTGTGGATTCTGATAATCAGTCTCTTTAAAGACCCAGAAAACAGTTCTTACATCTTCTATGCGCGTAAATGAATAAAAATCATCAATTCCATCAAAAGAAACAACTGAATGAGAATTCAGAACACTCGGATTAATGATTGCCTGCATATTTTCATCGGCCTGAGATGCATTATTATTATTTCCTGATTTATCAACCCATACATCCAGTTTTTCAGATATAGAAATAGTACTTCCGTCCCCTGCAGGGTCAGCACCATCATACCATGCGACACATCCTGGAATATCAGTTGGAGTACTGACTGCCCCTGAGCTATTTTTCACAGAATTAAAATTAATTCCTGTAATATCTGCTCCGGCAACAGTAGCATCCTGATAAGTAGGAGAAAAAGTGTATCCTGAATAAGAAGCTATTACTGTATAAGTTCCATTCACAACACCGTTAATTGTATAATTTCCTCCCGCGTCAGTTATTGCACTATGCGAAGCATCTGCCGAAACCATAACACCTGATACAATATCACCGCTGATAGTTCCGGAAATATTATATGTATCTGCAGAAGATATTTTATAAGTAGCACTCAAAGATGCATCCTTAGCTGGCATTGTAAAAGTAGTATTTACTGCATACACATCAGCAACACCTGATGTATCACCACTCCATTGATCAAAGACCTTCCCGCTTGGAGCTGAAGCAGCAATGATATTAACTTGAGTTCCTGCAGCATATTGACCAGAACCCGAACCGTCATTTACAGTTAAATTATATCTAACCTGCTGAGTTAGCCATTTAGATTTTAAATAATTTTCCACAGCAGTTCTATCGGAATCCGACAACGGCTGATTATATATAATAATTTCAGCAATACTACCTTTCCAGCTTCTTCCTGAATATATTCGGTCACGCGTTATTTGATTTGCTTTAACAGAACCTGTTGTAACTAATGACAATATGTGATAATCCCCCAGGGGAAGTGATGTTGTAGTTCCATCAACAAGCACTTGATCAAGATAAGTTGTACCTCCAGATACTTCAGGAGCAGAATATTGTTCATCCCATAAAGACCCGTCAGGAGTTGCATCGGGATTAATACCTCTGTGAAATGCATAATCAGTATCATGTCCAAGTAAAAAATGAGGGCTGGATATGTCTTTTTCTTTAAGTACCCAGAAAACTGTTCTAATATTTGTTAATTCATTAATCTTCATGTATGCAACACCATCACCCTTTAGAGTGGATAAGCCATTTTGTGAATTTACATCCAGTAGAGGAGTTGAATCTGTAGCATTCGGCGTTGCATTATTCCCACTTTGAGATTTATCAACCCAAAGGTTAATAGTTCCATCACTATTGAGTCCATTTTCTGCTAAACCTTCATCTGAACCATCACCATCAATATCTGACGCATCAAACCAAGCTATACAATTTACTGTACCTGCTGGACCCTGCCCCTGATTTGCAGCAACTCCACTTCCCTTTATTGCAAAAGTAAAATTGCCTTCATCGCTATCAGAATTCGGAATAGTTATTACTGCATTTTTCTCACCTGCGGATGAAGGCTGAAAAGTTACTACAAAAGTTGTACTGAGTCCGGCATCAATAGTTGATAGCGGCTGTGAAGTTATTGAAAAATCTGCCGCATTTGTACCTGTTATTGTAGGTGAGGAAATTGTTAATGGACCTGTTCCTAAGTTATAAATTGAAAAAGTTTGAGCTATAGAACCTGAAGTTGATACGGATCCGAAATCAGTACCGTTTCCGGCAGATGGCTGCATGTTACCATTTACAATATCAGAGCCGTTCCCGTGAACCGCAATCTCTGGGACCTGATTAAATGTCTTTAACCATTTATTTTCAAGATAAATCTCTACAGAACGCATCTCATTCCAATTAAGAGGCTTATTATAAATAATTAACTCACCCCATTCTCCTTTCCAGAGTTTTTCATTTCCTCTGTCCCTCTGCACTCTGCTTGCTCTGGTATTATCTGTCGTAATAACTGAAATCACCGAGTAATCTGTAGGCATATTTGTCACAGTACCATCGATTAATGTTCCGTTTAATCTGGTTTGTCCAAGTTTTATCTTATCTGATGTGTATATTGAATCCCATATTGGAGGATTGGCAATACCGCTTCCGTTTCTTGAATAATCGAAATGATTGAATGTATCTCCTAAAAGAAATGACCCACCTGTATATCCAGAATCTTCTTTTACCATCCAGAACACCGTTCTGATATCGGTAATTGGAGCACTCATTTCGTATGCTGCATCTGCATTAAATCTTAAAACCGGAAGTCCATTTTTCCCATTACTTTTGAAAACAGCTCCTAAGTATGAACTTTGAGCTTCTTTTTTCAAGTTATTATAATTACCTGAAAGATCCTGCCAGGTATCAACTCTTGCACCGTCTGAAACTCCTGTTATTTTAGAAGCATCACACCAAAGTTTACAATTTGATATATCTGTAGGCTTGAATTGACTTGATAATCCATTTCCCCTAATTGCAAAAGAATATGTTGTATCCTCAGGATCTGTTGAAGTAATTGTTACTGTCGCGTTTCTTTCTCCAACTCCTGCAGGTTGAAACCTGATAGTAAAAGTTGTCTTTCCCCGCGGAGGAATTATTGTCGTTGGTGTTCCTACTACATAAAAATCAGAAGCTTGAGGACCACTAATAGTAATTTTCCCACCTGTCAATGTCAGATCAACTGTACCTTTGTTTTTTAAAACATAAGTCCTGTCGACTGTATTTTTCCCAACCATAGCTAAATCAAAAATTGTATCATTTTCAAGACTTGGCTGTGTTTCATTCGGATATATTACCATTTCATTTTGAGCTTTTATTTCTATATCCGGTTCAAAAACAATAGGAACACCTAAATGTGTATGATATTCATAAGTACGCCATCTTAAATATCCACCGTCATCATCTGATGCATAAGGCGAATATAATGTATCAGTCGTTCCATCATAATATTGAACTGAACCAGCAGGTGTTTCTGTTGCAAATGTATTATTACCATTAATAGGAGTAGGATTTGTAACACCGTCATTCGCCCAGTCATAAATTCTGGTAAACCTCTCATTTGTAGCATGTGATTCAAAAATATAACCAACAATTCCAGAATCGAGCATACTGTTAAGATCTTTTTCCCATGTCCAACTTAGATAGTGCTGAGCAAAATTACTCTGATAATGCCTATATGAGTTATTCATAGACCTCATTAATGTATTACCGGGAGCAATTTGCCATAAAACTATCGGTAAATGTACATTATCAGAAAAAGCCCGAATATATTTTTTATAATTTGCAAATTCCTCATCTTTCCATAAAAGAGAAGAATCTACAGAATTGTTTGATTTATTCCATACAATATCTCCATCTGAAACTTCTGTGAAAATCAAATCAAACTTTGCGGTCAGCATATTCACTAGAGATGCAGATTGCTGTCCCGCAGCTTTTAAAGTAGCATCATCATATTCGTAATATCTTTTATGTAAACCTGATGTCCAGAAACTCATATGATACGCGAGCGCAACATTAGGAGCCAAATTATCACGCAAGCGTTTTATACCGCTTGCATAACCATCAATTGTATCTGGCAAACCCGCCATATCAGGATCTCCTGAACCGGCAACTTTTGCAGGCAATTTTGTCCAATCAACACCTTTATCAAACCCTTCCTGCTGACAAAAACCCCAAAAATCTGGCTCAATATGCAGCACGACCATTTGTTCAGGGAACTGCCCAGCATAAGTAAAGAAATATTTCAAATCCTGCCAATATTTAGACATTGTTGAAGCATTATTAACTGTTGCTAAAACTTTTTGCCGTTCTGTTCCACCAACAACCGCAACATCCTGAAACTGATAATATGTGAATGCTGGAATAACATCCTGTTTTGCATATTCGGTAATTTTTCCGGTTAAATGTGCCCCTGGCGCACCTGACCAGAAACCGTACTGCATTGCCCAGCCTGAAGTGAATCCTCCATTTAAGTAAGTACTTAGAATTTCAATACCAGCACTTTTTTTGTAATCTTTTAAAGCTGCTATTGTATCATAATTAGCAAAACCAACACATACTTGCTTAGGCCAGGCGTGAGGTAAATTTATTTGTGCTCTATCACTAAAAGCTGTATAAGTTGACAGCATTAATAGTAAAACTAAAACGGATAAGACGCATTTCTTCATAATTAGTGCCCTTTAACAATTCATTATTTATTATTATTTAAATTATACTTGTATATTTCAGAATATTAACCCTTCCTAAAACCCGTCGAGTATACTATACCTTTTTAGTTTTTTTTCAAGTTATTTTTTTAATAAAGATATGCATAAAATATACAACTACAACATTTATATAAGTTCAAACATCTTATGAATTACCTAATTCGATATTTTATTTTGTAGGACTATAAAAAAATATTTACTTAACAATAGAGAAGAGAAATATTTTTCACATAGCAAAGAAGAAAAGGCAAAAAAGAATAAATATTCGCCCATTTTACAACAAACATGATAAACAATCGGATCAGAAGTGTTATTTGATAGTAATTTCCGGCAATTTTCCATTTACACCCGAAGTAGTAGCAATCCCAATTTTATTATTTAATACGATAGGGTAAGTTCTGCTTGGCAGTTTCTTTTTAGGTAGAATTACTTTAATATAACTTTCTCCTGTATCAGGATTCATTGCACTAGGTTTACCTTTATAATTGGTATTAATTAGGCCTGATTTATCAACTTTACATTTAATAAGTTTTCCTTTTTCGCCTTCAAGTGCTACTCTAGGTGCTTTATCACCAAAAAATCTACCTATTATTGTTATCGTATCTCCAGCAGATGCACTCGTAATATGATTACCTATGCTATCTTGAATTTCTGTTATAACAGGCGGAACAAATTGAACTGTCTGAATTGTTTCATAAATTTTAGATTTTTCTGTAGTTTTACCTTTAACCGTAACTTTTACTTTTATAGGAGAATCCGGACCATTTGAAATATAGTATGCCCGATATCCTTTTTTTACTGCTTTTCTATTATAAAGAGTCAATCTTTTAGACCATACACCGGAAAATTCAGTAGGAGTTGAGGTTTTTATTTTTTTGAATGATCTTTTTTTACCAGATTCAAGAATACCGTAAAGTTTTGGAGTTTTTGCAAATTCACTGCCGTTAAGCCCAACAACATCTGAAGCTTTATATTTGAGGATAGATCCAATAGCCATTTTGACAGGCATAACATTTAGAACTACAATTGCTATGCTTGTGTAATTTCCCTGAGTAATTCTATAAGTAAATCTATCAACTCCAGAAAAATCATCATTTGGTGTATATAGAAACGAACCATCTGTATTAAATATCAGGTTTCCATTGACTGTATCATTTAAAATAATCGGAGTAAGTCCAGTTACATTTAAATCATTTGCGAGAACACCTTTTGATGCAATTATATTATTTGTTGAATCTTGTGCAATTTCATAGTGATCTTCAACAGCTGTAGGTGGAACTGTACTACCTGCAACCACTGTAATTGTAACGGTTGCTGTATTACTATTGACTTTTCCGTCATTTGCTCTGTATGAAAATGTATAAGTCCCAATATTCGCCGGTGCATTATAGTTAAATGAACCATTGGAGAGAAGGGATAATGTACCTTGCTGCGGATCACTTGACTTTATAGCAATCAAATTATCACCATCTGAATCAATATCATTAGCTAGAAGTCCGCTTTGTACAGGCACTGAGAGCACCCCGTTTTGTTGAATAGAATAGCTGTCATCTGCGGCAACTGGCGGGTTATTATTTACATCAATACTAACAAAAGAACCAGGGACAACAACATCATTTCCATTGACCGTAATAGAAGTAGTTGCCGGAGTAAATATATACCCTGTAATAGTAGGCGTTATTGTATAATTTCCATTAAAAAGTCCGCTGATTGTGTAATTACCATTTGCATCTGTTATTGCAGAATGAGCTGCATCAACTGCAACGGTAACACCTTCAGAAACAGCGCCTGAAACTCTTCCGGAAATTGAGTATGTATTAGGCAGAGCTTGTTTAAAAGTCGCTGTAATAGTAATATTTTTAGCAGGCATTGTCAGTGTTGTTGAAGCATTATTTGCATTTGCGATATACTGAGTATCGCCAATCCATACATTAAACACCTGACCAGCTGGAACGGTTGCAGAAATATAAACTGTATTACCTTGAGAATACTGACCACCGCCCGTTCCATTACTAACAGTTAATGTATAATGCTGCGGTGCTGTGGATGCTGAAGTAAAATTAACACCTGTTAGATCTGCTCCTGAAACTGCAGCATTTGCTGTAGCGGGATTAAATGTATAACCTGCTAATGTCGGAGTTACAGTATAATTTCCATCAGCAAGCCCGCTGATTGTGTAATTACCGTTTGCATCTGTTGTTGCAGATTTTCCACCTGCGGAGATAGTTATACCCTGCCGTACATCGCCGGAAACGCTTCCGCTGATTGAATGAGTTGCAGGAGGAGTCCCGAACCACTTGTTATAAAGGTAGTTTTCAACAGTATTTCTATCTCCATCAGATAATGAATGATTATAAATAATAATTTCAGCGATACCGCCGTCCCACATTCGTCCGATATCTCTATCCATTGTAATTTGACTTGCAGTAAGATCTGCAGATGCGACTAATGAGATTAGTACATATTTATTAGCCGGAATATCTGCGGTAAGTCCATCAAAAGCAACGCGATCAACTCTGGTTGCACCATTTTTAATACCGTCTGCCGCGTATGTTGCATCCCAGAGAGTGCCACTACCTCTATGGAAATCGTAATTTCCGTCATCTCCAAGAAGGAAATGAAGATTTGAACCGTCTGAAGTCTGATTTTTTTCTTTTAAGACCCAGAAAACAGTTTTTATATTTGAAATTTTTGAAAATAAAAGATTATCATCAGTACCGTCAAAAGAAACAATTGATTTTCCATTGAGGCCCCCGGAAACAACTGATGGCTGTTTGGCGGAATCTAGCTGCTCAGCATGATTATTATTGCCTGATTTGTCTTTCCAAGTCTGCAAAGCACCCGTTACATTTGAACCGTTCGCTATCGGATCAGCTCCGTCAAGCCAGAGCATACAACCGGAAACAGAAGTAGGTAAATCACCACCACTGCTGTTTTGGGTTGAGGTAAAATTCACGCCAGTTACATCTGCTCCTGAAACTGCAGCACTTGCTGCTGCAGGACTGAATGTATAACCTGCTAATTCTGGAGTTACAGTATAATTTCCGTCAGTAAGTCCGTTGATTGTATAATTACCGGAAGCATCTGTTGTCGCAGATTTTCCACCTGCGGAAATAGTTACACCCTGCTGTATATCTCCTGTAATAGTACCGCTAATATTGTGAGTAACAGGCGGAGCCTGTTTAAATGTAGCCGTAACAGTAATATCCTGAGCAGGCATTGTTACGGTTGTTGAAGCATTATTTGCATTAGCAAGATACTGAGTATCGCCAATCCACGCATCAAATACCTGTCCATCAGGAACGGTTGTTGAAATAGAAACGGTATTACCCTGAGAATACTGACCACCGCCTGTTCCATTATTAACAGTTAATGTATACTCCTGCGGTGCTGTGGATGCTGAAGTAAAATTAACACCTGTTACATCTGCTCCTGAGACTGCAGCACTTGCTGTAGCAGGATTGAATGTATAACCTGCTAATGTCGGAGTTACAGTATAATTTCCATCAGCAAGCCCGCCGATTGTGTAATTACCGTTTGCATCTGTTGTTGCAGATTTTCCAGCTACGGAGATAGTTACACCCTGCTGTACATCACCGGAAACAGTTCCGCTGATTGAATGAGTTGGAGGAGGAGTTCCGAACCACTTGTTATAAAGGTAGTTTTCAACAGTATCTCTATCTCCATCAGATAATGAATGATTATAAATAATAATTTCAGCAATACCGCCGTCCCACATTCGTCCGATATCTCTATCCATTGTAATTTGGCTTGCAGTAAGATCTGCAGATGCGACTAATGAGATTAGTACATATTTATTAGCCGGAATATCCGAGGTAAATCCGTCAAAAGCAGCACGATCAACCCTAGTTGCACCATTTATGATCCCGTCTGCCGCGTATGTAGCATCCCAGAGAGTACCTGCACCTCTATGGAAATCGTAGTTTCCGTCATCTCCAAGAAGGAAATGAAGATTTGAACCGTCTGAAGACTGATTTGTTTCTTTTAAAACCCAGAAAACAGTTTTTATATTTGAAATTTTTGAAAAGGAAAGATTCTCATCAGTACCGTCAAAAGAAACAACTGATTTTCCATTGAGTCCTCCGGAAATCACTGATGGCTGTTTGATAGGATCAGATTGCTCAGCATGATTATTATTTCCTGATTTGTCTTTCCAAATCTGTAAAGCACCCGTTACATTTGAACCGTTCGCTATCGGATCAGCACCGTCAAGCCAGAGCATACAACCGGAAATAGAAGTAGGTATACCACCACCACTACTGTTTTGAATTGAGGTAAAATTGACCCCTGTTACATCTGCTCCTGAAACCGCAGCGTTTGCTACTGCAGGACTGAATGTATAACCTGCTATTGTCGGAGTTACAGTATAATTTCCATCAGCAAGCCCGCTGATTGTGTAATTGCCGTTTCCATCTGTTGTTGCAGATTTTCCACCTGCGGAAATAGTTACACCCTGCTGTACATCGCCGGAAACGGTTCCACTGATTGAATAAGTTGCTGGAGGAGTCCAGAACCACTTGTTATAAAGGTAATTTTCAATAGTATCTCTCTCTCCATCAGATAATGAATGATTATAAATAATAATTTCAGCAATACCGCCGTCCCATATTCTTCCAATATCTCTATCCATTGTAATTTGACTTGCAGTAAGATCTGCAGATGCTACTAATGAGATCATTACATATTTATCAGCCGGAATATCTTTTAAAAATCCGTCAAACGCAACACGGTCAACTCTGGTTACACCATTTCTGATACCGTCTGCCGCGTATGTATCATCCCAGAGAGTACCTGCACCTCTATGGAAATCGTAGTTTCCGTCATCTCCAAGAAGGAAATGAAGATTTGAACCGTCTGAAGTCTGATTTTTTTCTTTTAAAACCCAGAAAACAGTTTTTATATTTGAAATTTTTGAAAATGAAAAATTATCATCAGTACCATCAAAAGAAACAACTGATTTCCCATTGAGTCCTCCGGAAATCACTGATGGCTGTTTGGCGGAATCAGACTGCTCAGCATGATTATTATTTCCTGATTTATCTTTCCAAATCTGTAAAGCACCCGTTACATTTGAACCGTTCGCTATCGGATCAGCTCCGTCAAGCCAGAGCATACAACCGGAAATAGAAGTAGGCACACCACCACCACTGCTGTTTTGGATTGAGGTAAAATTGACTCCTGCTACATCTGCTCCTGAAATCGCAGCGTTTGCTACTGCAGGGCTGAATGTATAACCTGCTAATGTCGGAGTTACAGCATAATTTCCATCTACAAGCCCGCTGATTGTGTAATTACCAGAAGCATCTGTTGTAGCAGATTTTCCACCTGCGGAAATAGTTATACCCTGTCGTACATCACCGGAAACAGTTCCTGAAATATTGTGCGTATTAGGAGCAATTTGTTTAAATGTTGCTGTAATAGTAATATCTTGAGCAGGCATTGTCAAAGTGGTTGATGCGGAAGTAACATCCGCAATATTGCCCGTATCGCCTGTCCATTTATCAAATTTCAATCCTGCTGGAGGTGTATCCGCAGATATATTTACAATTGTATTACCCTGATAATCGCCGGCTCCTGAACCGTTATTTACAGTTAATGTATAAGTGGAAATTATTTTTGATGAAACAAAATCAATTCCGGTTTTGTCGGAGTCCTGTATGGTAACAGATTTATTTTGAGGAGCAAATGTATACCCCTGCAGATATGGTGTTACTGTGTAAGTGCCATTTGTTAACCCGCTGATTGTGTATGTTCCATCTGCTTTTGTCAGATTTGATCCCCCGGTATTAATATCTATATGCACATTTGCTATTACATCTCCAGTAATTTTTCCATTTATACTGTATGTATTAGGTTGTGCATTTTTGAAAGTTGCTGTGATCGTAATATCCTGAGCGGGCATTGTTACTGTAGTTGTTGCAGATGTTGTATCTGCGATGAATTGAACATCACCGGTCCATTTGTCAAAGATCTGAGCTGCTGGCACAGAAGCCGAAATATTAACAGAATCATTTTCTATATATTCCCCCGAACCTGAACCCTGATTTACTGTCAGTTGATATTTATCAGGAGGTATCTGTGACGCTGTAAAGTTAATTCCATTTAAATCCCCACCTGAAAGTGAGACAGATGCGGACGCCGGTGAGAATGTATAGTTAACCAGCATTGGAGTTACAGTATGTGCCCCCTCAGGAACACTATTAATTGTAAAATTACCGTTTGCTTCAGTTATTGCCGTATGAGTAGCATCAACAGAAACAGTTACACCACCTAAGCCAGAACCATTTTCTGTAACGGTTCCAGATATATTATATGACACGGATGAATTAGCAAGCCACTTGTTATAAAGATAATTTTCAACAGCCTGGCGGTTAGAATCATTTAATGGTGAATTATATGCAATTATTTCAGCGATTTGACCATCCCATGAACGGTCATCAATTGCATACCGGTCCTGTGTAATCTGATTAAAATCAACAGGTCCTGTAGTTACTAATGAAACAATATGAAAATCCCCAACAGGAAAGACATCAGAAGTTCCGTAAATTTGTGCTCCATCTAGAAAAGTCTGACCATTTTTAACTTCATCTGCTGCGTAAGTATCATCCCAGTATTTTCCATCAGGAGCGAAAGCTCCGTCATTAGTAATACCTCTATGAAATGGTGTTTTTGTATTATCATTAGTGTCTAAATACCCGAGGAAGAAATGAGCTTTATCAATGTTATTTTCTTTTAAAACCCAGAAAAAGGTTGTAGCTGAAATATTCTGTTTATTAAGATTTGAATCGATAATGTCATATGTCTGAGAACCAGCAGCAAAATCAAGTACTGAATGACCATTAAGAGCATTTTGTATAACTGTTGCCTGCTTCGCTGTATCCGGCTGATATGGAGTTTTTGAAGCGTCAGCTTTATTCTTCCAAGTATCAATTGTTCCGGAAACAGCACTACCGTCATTTTTCGGATCAGCACCATCAAGCCACATTACACATCCTGCAACATCAAGAGGATTTGAGACTCCTATTCCTCCAGCTTGAGTTGCTGTGAAATCAATTCCTGAAATATCATACCCGGATATAGTTTCCTGCTGAGAAGATGGAGTAAATGTATATCCCGAAAGAGTAGCTGAAACGGTATAAGTCCCATTCTGTAAATTTGTTATTTTATAATTTCCGGATGCATCTGAAATCACAGAATGTGAGGAATCAACCGAAACTCTAACTCCGTCTTTGACTGCTCCAGAGATTGTTCCGCTTAATGAATAAGTAGTTACAGGCGGAGCAAACCATTTATTGTAAAGATAATTTTCAACCATTTGCCTGTCGTTATCGGAAAGAGGTTGATTATAAATAATAATTTCAGCAATATCACCTTTCCAAGTTCGACCAGACAAATCTCTATCTCTAGTTAATTGATTTGCAACAACATTACCTGCAGTTACCATAGATACTACATTAAACCTACCGGTTGGTAATTGTTCATTGAATGGGTCGATTACTAAGTTTCTATTAAGAAATGTCGAACCTGTTCTAATATTATTTGAAGTATAAATTGAATGCCAGAAAGCTCCGTTTGGCTGATCGCTATTATCCATCCCTCTGGAAAAATCATAATTTTGATCATCCCCCAACAAAAAGTGAGGCTCGGAATAATCAGTTTCATTTATTACCCAGAAAACTGTTCTAATATCAGTCACCTTTGTGAAATTATAAAAATCATCAATTCCATCGAATGAGACAGTGGAAAGACCATTCAAAATATTTGCCCTGACTTTCGCCTGCATATTTAAATCTTGCTGGTCTGCATTGTTGTTATTACCTGATTTATCAACCCATGTTGTCAGTTCTGTTGAAACTGTAACAGTACTTCCATCGCCTGCAGGATCCGAACCGTCATACCATACTACACATCCTGCAATATCTGTAGGTGAATTAACTGCGGCTGAAGTATTTTTTGTCGAATTAAAATTTACGCCCCCGACATCTGCACCTGCAACCGTTATAACTTGAGAGCTTGGAGAAAAAGTATAACCGCTAAAAGATGCAATAAGAGTATATGTTCCGTCGACCATTCCGGTAATTGTATAATTTCCACTTGCATCACTTGTCGCTGAATGTGTACTGTCAATTGTTATCATAATCCCAGAAACTAAATCTCCTGTAATTGTTCCGCTTATATCATATGTATTGGAAACTGATATTTTGTAAGTTGCTGTTAATGCTGCATCCTGTGACGGCATCGTATATGTTGCCGACTCTGAATATATATCAGAAATGCCCGAAGTATCTCCTGTCCATTTGTCAAAAACTTTACCAGTCGGTGCTGTTGTAGCAATAACATTTACAGATGTTCCTGCTGTATACTGACCAGAACCAGAACCATCATTTACAGTCAATGTATATCTAGCTTGCTGCGTCAGCCACTTTCCTTTGAGATAATTTTCAACAGCTGTTCTGTCTGTATCAGATAATACACTATTGTATATAATAATTTCAGCAATGTTTCCTTTCCAGCTTCTTCCAGAATAAGAACGGTCCCGTGTTATTTGGTTTGCTTTGACTGATCCCGTGGTAACTAATGAGATCAGATGATAGTCACCAACAGGAAGTGATGTTGTAGTGCCGTCTATAAGTACTTGATCAAGATAAGTTGATCCTCCATATACCTCAGGAGCAGAATACTGTTCATCCCATAAAAAACCATCAGGGGATGTATCAGCTTTAATTCCTCTGTGAAATGCATAATCCGAATCATGGCCCAACAAAAAATGAGAACTTGATATATCATTTTCTTTAACTACCCAGAAAACCGTTCTGATATCACTTAATTCATTAAATTTTAAAAAAGCAACACCATCATCTTTCAAAGTTGTAAGTCCATTCTGAGAGTTTACCGCTAAAATAGGTGCACTGTCTGTTCCATTCGGAAGAGCATCATTGCCGTTTTCTGATTTATCAAACCAGTCAGCGACCGAACCGTCCGCATTGACTCCGTTTTCCGCCAACCCCTCATCCGTTCCATCACCGTCAATATCTGACGCATCAAACCAAGCTATACAATTTACAGTACCGACAGGACCTTTTCCGCGGTTGCTTGACACTCCAAATCCCTTAATGGCAAAAGTAAAATTACCCTCATCACTATCTGAATTTGGTATTGTAACTGTCGCATTTTTAACTCCGGGAGATGAAGGCTGAAAAGTTATAACTAAATTTGTGCTAAACCCGGCATTTACAGTTGAAGACGGCTGTGTTTTTATTGAAAAATCTCCTGCATTTGCTCCCGTAATTGTAGGAGTAGAAATAGTTAATTGCCCTGTTCCTGAATTGTAAATTGAAAAAGTCTGATCTGCTGTTGCAGAAATAGATATCGATCCGTAATCAGTACCATCACCAGTTGATGGCTGCGTGTCTCCGTCTGTAATATCAGAACCATTACCGTGAACTGCAATTTCTGGGACAGGATTGAATGTCCTTAACCATTTATTTTCAAGATAAATTTCTACAGAACGCATCTCATTCCAGTCAAGAGGCTTGTTATAAATAATCAACTCTCCCCATTCACCTTTCCAAAGTTTATCATGACCTCTGTCTCTTTGTACTCTGCTTGCTCTGGTATTACCCGTTGTAATAACTGAAATCACAGAAAAATCTGTAGGCATTTTGGTTGCAGTACCATCAATTAATGTACCGTTTAATCTGGTTTGCCCCAGTTTTATCTTATCTGATGCGTATATAGAATCCCAAATTGGCGGGTTTGCACCACCGTTTCCGTCTCTTGAATAATCAAAATGATTAAAGATATCCCCTAAGAGAAATGCTCCGCCAGTATAGCCTGAATCTTCTTTTACCATCCAGAATACAGTTCTGATATCTGTAATTTCAGCATTCATATCGTATGATGCATCTGCATTAAATCTTAAAACAGGAAGTCCATTTTGCCCGTTTGTTTTGTAAACAGCTCCTAATGATGGACTTTGAGCTTCTTTTGTTAAGTTATTATAATTACCTGAAAGATCCTGCCAGGTGTCAACTCTTGCTCCATCTGATACACCTGTTATTTGAGTAGCATCAGCCCAGAGCTTGCAACCGGAAATATCTGTCGGATGAAAATTGCTTGATAAACCATTCCCTCTAATTGCAAAAGAATATGCTGTCTTGTCAGGATCTGTTGAAGTAATTGTTACCGTAGCATTTCTTTCCCCGACTCCTGTAGGCTGAAATCTTATGGTGAAATTTGTATTGCTTCGCGGAGGAATTATTGCATCAGGTGTTCCTACTACATAAAAATCAGATGATTGAGGTCCGCTTATTGTAATTTTTCCACCTGTCAATGTTAAATCAACAGTTCCTTTATTCTTTAAAATATAAGTTCTATCTACTGTATTTTTTCCAACCATAGCCAAATCAAAAACCGTATCATTGTCAAGACTTGGTTGTGTCTCACCAGGGTATATTACCATTTCATTTTGAGCTTTTATTTCTATATCCGGTTCAAAAACAATAGGAACACCTACATGCGTATGATATTCATAAGTTCGCCATCTTAAATATCCACCATCATCATCTGATGCGTATGGAGTATATAATGTATCTGATCCACCATCATAATACTGAACTGAACCCGGCGGTGTTTCTGTGGTGAATGTATTATTTCCATTCACCGGAGTAGGGTTTGTAACTCCGTCATTAGCCCAGTCATAAATTCTGGTACAATGTGTATCAAATGCGTGTGACTCAAAAATATAACCGACTACTCCCGAATCAAGCAGTGCATTCAACTGCTGGTCCCACATCCAGCCGAAATAATGCTCCGCAAAATTACTCTGATAATGCTTATCTGTATTATTCATTGATCGCATCTGTACATTCCCCGGGGCTATTTGCCACAAAACAACCGGCAGATGCACATTATCAGTAAATGCACGCATATATTTGTTATAATTTAAAAATTCATTTTCTGTCCATAAGCGCGAAGTATCCACTGAATTATGTATTTTATCCCAAACAGAATCTCCGTCTGATACTTCTGTAAAAATCAGATCAAATGATGGAGTAAGCATATTAAACAGAGATGCTGACTGCTGACCGCCTGCCTTTAATTCTGCATCATTATATTCATAATATCTCTTATGTAAACCAGAAGTCCAAAAACTCATATGAAATGCGAGTAACACATTAGGAGCCATATTATCACGGAGACGCTTTAAACCTTTTGCAAATCCGTCTATTGTATTTGGAAGTCCTGCCAAATCTGAATCACCTGAACCTGCTACTTTTGCAGGTAATGTTGTCCAGTCAATACCATTGTCTAAACCTTCCTGCTGGCAAAATCCCCAAAAGTCCGGTTCAATATGCAGTATTATCAACTGCTCCGGGAACTGCCCTGCATATGTAAGAAAATATTTCACATCCTGCCAGTATTTAGCCATTGTTGATGCATTGTTGATCGTCGCCAAATCTTTTTGTCTTTCGGTACCTGTTGTTGTTGCAGCATCAAGCAATTGATAGTATGTGAATGCTGGAATAACATCCTGTTTTGCATATTCTGTGATTTTGCCAGTTAAATGTGCTCCAGGAGCCCCCGTCCAGAATCCATATTGCATTGCCCAGCCTGAAGTAAATCCTCCATTTAAGTAACTACTTAGAATTTCAATGCCTGCACTTTTTTTGTAATCTTTCAGAGCCGCAATTGTATCGTAATTTGCAAAACCAACGCATACTTGCTTAGGCCAGCGGGGAGGTAAGCTTATTTGTGCTCTATCACTGTATGCCGTGTATGTTGATATCATTAGCAGTAAAACTAAAACGGATAAGACGCATTTCCTCATAATTAGTGCCCTTCTGTAAATAATTATTCTTTTTTACTAATTATACAATAAATATAGATATATCAATGGTATATTTCATCTCTTCAAATCTTCCTAACCCTTATAGTTAATCTATATCTTTTTGGCGTTTTTTCAAATTTTTTTTAAAAAAGATTTTAAGTAGTTGATTTTTAAGCTTTAGTAGTTTTACCAACATTAATAAAAAACTTTGTTCAAGAGATTTTTGGGGGGAATATTTTTTGATTATGAGACTACGGATTTATAAATAGAACTTTTATTTTTCCGCTAATAACTGGAGGTAATTTTCAATAAATATTTTTTGATTGGTCGTTCTATCATATTTATCATTTTTCTTTACAGCATTCTTCTCTGAGCCTTCTTTCAGCAACGGATATTGTTTAACTGCGGAAAGCATTGCTTCTGCTATTTCTCCTACTTCTGCAGATGGAATAAGAATACCATTTGTATCATTATCAATAAGTTGTCTAGAAGCCTGCATATCTATCGCAATAGGAATTATTCCACACACAACAGCTTCAATCAGAGAACTGGAAATTCCTTCCGTTTCAATGACTGATACATAAAAATCACTATTTCGGATAAGATTTAATAATTCGTCACTTTCCATACGACCGTGAAACATTACACTATCTTCAATTTTTAATTTAACAGTAAGTTGTTTCAAAAATTGTTCTTCTGAACCGCTTCCAGCAATCTCCAACCTGGCACCGGGAATCTTTTTTACTAATTCAGCAAATGCCTTCAATAGCCTGTCAATAAGATATTCCGGAGCTAATGTTCTTGTTGAGATAAAAACCGGAGTTTTTTCATTAAACGGTCTGGAGTTCTCACTTTTGGAAAATCTGGAAGTATCAATGCCTCGATGAAGGGTTAATATTTTCTCTTCAACAGCTCCAAATTTTTTTAATCCTCCCGTTATATTCCCCCCCCAAGAATGAATTAAATCAGCCCGCTTTATTGCATACTTAGCACAATATGTAAGAAACTTCTGTCTCAAAAAAGTTGGATTAGGCAAGTAAACAATCTGTTCATTCTGAGCGGCAATAACTAAAGGATGAAATCCGGTTTTGGCAGCAAGATAACCGTAACTTGTAATTCTGTATGCTAATAATATATCAGGTTGTAACTTCTTTATCAATGACCGTACACTCTTCACGCCGGTTAAAATTCTTAGCCTGGGCGGCAATTTTATATTTCCAATCGGAAAACAGTCCCGGTTTCCTTCACTTCGCGCTGAAGCTAAAAAAACTTCACACCCTTGCCGGCGTAAACCTTCAATCCATGATTTTGTATTTGGACTGTCAGGCTCACCCAAAAACAGAATCTTCAACGAAGCTGCTTTCTTAGCCATAATTTAAAACTTTCTTTTTTATCTCTTTTAAAATCAGAAGTGATCATTGACTCAGGACGGGCGGCAAGTATGATTTTTTTCTTTACTACTTTTTTATCGGAATACAAAGTAAGAGTAATCTCAGTTCCAGGGGAAAGGTCTGCTATATACAATATGAAATCTCTAAGAGTAAAAAGATCAGAACATTTCATATCCCCCACAGCAAGAAGCAGATCTCCAGACTTAATTCCTGCTTTTTCTCCAGGAAACCCCGGCTGAGGCTTAACTATTTCTATAGGAAGATACGCAGTACCTCCAATTTTAATTTCTGGAGATTGAGCCAACTGAAGTCCGATAAAACCGGGTTTCTTGTCCGGATCAAAAATATTAGAAAAATAGTAATCAGACAAAATCTTTTTCAATCTGTAATAAATTTCAGGATCTCGCTCCCTCTTCAAAACAGAAACCAGTTGTTCAACACTAACTGCACCATCTCCCTTTTTCAACTCTGAAAGAAGTTCCTTTTGGGCTTCCTCACGATCTACCCATTTGAAAGCACCCAGCTTCTTTACCAATTCAGTAACCCCGCCATTAATCTCGCCGGCATTAATAAAATTTAAAATTAAAAAAAACAAAATAATGTTTATATATTTAAAAGTTCGCATTTTACCCATTTATTTTTTTGTCAAGGTATGTAGTTAATTGTTCAATAGAAACTCGATCTTGTGTCATTGAATCTCGATCTCTAACTGTAACTGCATTATCATCAATAGTTTCATAATCATAAGTAACACAGAAAGGAGTACCGATTTCATCCTGGCGACGATACCTTTTACCAATACTGCCAGTAATATCAAACTCTGAACGGAAACGCTTCCTGATATCAACATACAACTTTTCTGCCTGTTCTCCAAGTTTTTTTGAAAGAGGCAAGACAGCTACCTGTACCGGAGCAATTACTTTAGGCAAACGCAATACAACTCTAGCTGCCTGCTGTTTTCCTTCTTTTTTTGTTTCCGCCGTGTCTTCATCGTAAGAATTACACAGCACTGCCAACAGAGTACGGTCTGCTCCGACAGATGTTTCAATACAGGTCGGAATATATTTCGTATTATTTTCCTGGTCAAAATATTCCATATTCTCGCCGGAAAACTCCTGATGCCGTGACAGATCCCAATTTCCACGATGATGCACACCTTCAAGTTCGCCCCAGCCGAAAGGAAACTTAAATTCAATATCAAGTGCAGCTTTCGCATAATGGGCCAATTCACCCTCTCCGTGCGGATGAATTCTCATTACATCATCAGTAAACCCTAAAAATTCTTTATAATAGTTAATCCTTTCAGCTTTCCAGTACTCATACCATTCCATAGAATCTTCCGATTTACAGAAAAATTCCATTTCCATTTGAGTAAATTCACGCGAACGGAATGTATAATTCCTCGGATTAATCTCATTTCTGAAAGCCTTACCAATCTGAGCAATACCAAACGGAAGTTTCTGACGGGTAGCAATTCTTACATGATGAAAATCAGCAAAAATCGGCTGACAAGTCTCTGCACGAAGATATGCTGTGTGTTTCTCATCAAACACAGGCCCTACAAATGTTTTCATCATCAGGTTAAATTCACGGGGTTCTGTCAAATTCGTCGAACCACAGTTCGGACAAACTGTATCATCTTCCATCTGATCCTGACGATGCCGTGCTTTGCAATCTTTACAGTCTATCATCATATCACCGAACTTGTCCAGATGTCCGGAAGCTTTCCATACCATCGGATGACATATTACAGTCGAATCAAGACCATCAACATTATTGCGGTTTTTTACCATATAATCCCACCACAATTGTTCAAGAGCCCGTTTCATCTCTGTTCCATACGGACCATAGTCCCAGAAACCGTTTATACCTCCATATATTTCAGAACTGCGGAATATAAACCCCCTTCTTTTACAAAGAGAGCTTAACTTTTCCATTAATTCATAACTTTTTTTAGCAGACATAATGTTATTTCCTTATTAATATTTATTTTTTTATTTATTCATTTTTGTATCATAAAATTACAAGCATTCCCGAAGTTTTCAATCTTTATCTTTATCTTTTTCGTTTTTACCATGATTTATACGCTTTATTTTTCTGTATTCAGACAAAATTAACCATTCATATTTTCCGCAAAAAATCATCGTGTATTTTGAAAATCATAATTTATAATTATCAACAACTGTATTTATATGCAAATTTTGCAGTAAATACTTGATATTGCATATCAAAAGTAATATAATAGTTGTGAAGAACTATTAATCAGTTAAAATCAGTTATTTATGAAAATTTTATATATATATTTCCACAGTTATTCTGATATGCCGTATCATGTAAAGGAATGGATAGATACTGCAGTCGCCCAGAATCATGAAATTACAGTTATCTCATCAATCAACCCGGAATTTCTGAAAAAAATAGATTGGGTCAGAAAAATTAAAATTATACAAGTCGAATATCCGGGTAATGGAATACAAAACTACTTTAAACTTTTTAAAAATTTCCGCAGAACAATTTCTCAAACTATTAATACAGATAAATTTGATCTGATTTACGAGAGATTTTCTCAAATTTCAAATGCTACAGCAGCAAGTGTCAAAAACAGAAACATTCCTTACTGTGTTGAAGTAAACGGAATAATTGAAAATGAACTGGCGCTTTCAGGAGCTTCGTATGCAAGACAATATTTCTTCAGGCGGATTCAGAAAAAAGTTTATAATTCATGCGATAAAATCATAACTGTAACAGAACAAATTAAAGAGTGGATTCATATCAAATATTCTATTTCGGAAAATAAAATAATAACTTTTCATAATGGCGTTAATGTAAAAACATTCAGACCTTTCGATAAAATTGAATCAAGACAAATATTTAATCTGCCCTCAGATAAATTTATCATCGGTTTCCTTGGCAGTCTCTTTCCCTGGAACGGCCTGCCCCATCTTATTGAAGCTGCCGAACTTATTATAAAAAAATATCCGGATACACTGTTTCTTATCGGAGGCGGACAGGAACCGATGAAATCTGAACTTGAAGATTTGGTAAAGAAAAAGAGACTAAATGACTACTTTATTTTCAGTGGTCAAATAGAGTGGAAAGATGCTCCGGTATTTATCTCAACTTTTGACATTGCCGCACTTCCGGCAGATTTCAAACAACTCTCATCCGGCATTTCTCCACAAAAACTTTACAGCTATATTGCCTGCGGAAAACCAGTTATTGCCTCCGACACTCCGGGACTGCCGGACTTTTTCAGAAAATATAATATTGGACTGATTTTTAAAAGCGGCAATCCTGCTGATTTAGCAGAAAAAATCTCTAATTTCAGGACTATCCCTGAAAATCAACTCAGAAATTTCACTTCAAACGCACGAAATTGTGCAGTTGAAAATCATTCCTGGGAAAAAATAGTAAAAGACAGTATTAATTGGATAATAAGCGAAAGGACAGCATGAAAATATTCGCAGTCGGATTTAGCGATTTATCAGGTAAAAAAGGAACTTCAGGCGGAGTCGTTCATCTTCTGGAAACCTGTAAGGCTCTCCAAAAACTTGGCAATGATATAACACTTTTTGTAAGTAGCCCGGGTAAATATGATGGTGGAGAACTGCCGTTCAGAGTCATATATCTTCCATTTATTGATATAAGATTTATTCGTTCCGTCATGCAGCCTTTCTTTCTCTTCTGGGGGCTTCTTTTCTATTCAATAAAGGAAAAGCCTGACCTGATTTATGAGAACTGTGTAGCATATTCCTTTGCGGGAGGTTTAGTCTCCAGACTCCTGGGCATAAAACACTGCATGCATGTACACGGCTTCTATCCTGATGAAATGGCTATGGCAGGACACGGAAAGTTCCGAATTGCTGTAATAAAATTTTTCGAATGGATGGACTATCATTTGACAGATGCTCTCTTCTGTGTAACTCCGGTCAATAAAAAGAAAATTGAGGAACTATACAAAATTAAACCCGGTATAGCACATTTTGTCTATAATGGAGTAGATGCTGAACGCTGCCGTCCGATCCCTAAAAAAGAAGCTGCGGAAAAGCTGGGTTATGACCCTGAGATGCTCTACATCGGCTTTACCGGCTATCTTTTTCCGTGGTCCGGAGTAGATCAACTGATCAGAGTTGCTCCTGAAATAATAAAAATCTTCCCTAATATAAAATTTTTGATTGTGGGAAATGGAATATGGGGAGAAAAAGAACTTCCTGAAATGGCAGAAAAAGCAGGAGTGAAGAATAACTTCATTTTTGCCGGCTATCAGCCCTGGGAGAAAATACCGTTATACAGTTCACTTTACGATATAGGGCTCACTCCCTACCCTGCAGAACGCGGCGTAGGCCGTTACCGTTCTTCAATGAAATCACTCGAATATTCTGCCGCTGCAACTCCAGTTGTGATTACACAATGTGAAGGAGTTTCTGATATTATTGAAAAAGGTAACTGCGGCATTGTCGTTCCTCCTGATGATGATGAAGCAATGTCCAAAGCATTAATAAAACTTTTAAAAGATGAAAATCTCCGGAAAAAACTTGGGAAAAACGGAAGACAACTTGTAGAAAACGGATATACATGGCACCATGTAGCAGAAAACATGATGAAAATAATTAATGAAAAATTTCAATAGAATTGTAAGAAATATAACAATATTGATATTTTGACAAAACAAATTACAGAGTAAAATTTTATGAAACAGGCTATTTGTAATGACTACGATTTCAGTAAAAAAATTCTCGACTCCATCTTTGATAACCCGGAACCGGTAAACAGTACACTAGAGCGCTTTGCTGAAAAAAAAGAGAATAATAAAGTTCAAGTTTCAGAAAGACTGCATGGACTCTTACACCGTTGCGGCAACATTCATGCGGTCAAAGAGTTTCTGACTTATTTAGTTTTTGAAACTTATGCTTTAACTAACAATGACTATTCGTACCAGTTGAGCCGTCTCGGTTTTTTTGAAACTTTACAGGAGTCAGATATTTTCACTGCAATGAAAAAAGAAGAACAGAAAAAACTGCTGAAACTCATGAAGTGGCAATTTGAAAGAGTAAAACGCCTTAACGATTATATATGCCGGAATATAAAAGACCCCGCCAAACTGAATGTACTAGACCTGGGATGCGGAATTGGACAATTGTCATACCTTATGGCAGAAAAAGGAATGAATGTAACCGCTGTTGACTTGACAGTAAAAGAAGCCGTGAAAATTCAGGAAGTACTGAAAAATAGAATCAATTATACCTCTAAAATAACATTTATTGAAAGGAATGCACTGGATTTATCGAACATAAAAGGTAAATTTGACATTGCAACTCTGGCTGATGTAGTGGAGCATATTACAGAAAAAGAAAAACTTTTTTTTGAAGTAGAAAAAAAACTGAACAATAACGGATATATTGTTCTTCATACAGATAATTTGACAAAATTAAACCTTCTGCTTTCTGTTAAGAGATTAATTTATCTGATGACATTTAGAAATCCTAAAAAATATAACCTTGCATGGTCCGGCGGAGAAGGAGGTCATGTAGGACTTGACACTCCTGGAGGTATTATGAACTATTTGAAAAAACTTGATTATTCGCCTCAAATGCAATATGATAAAGACACTTTTTCCGCAAAAGTTTTTCCTAAACTGTTTGCTAACGGCTTTATGGTGATAGCTCAGAAACAACACTAACTTCCTATTCAAAATGAAAATTTTAGTAATAACAGATTTATATCCAACAGCAAAACAGCCGCGTAGAGGCATTTTCATATATCACTTGTTACGCTTTTTAAGCAGACTTTGTGAAGTCCGCTTAATTCAGCCCTTAAAAATTGAAGAAAACCGTGAATATAAAAAAGATAATCTTAGTATAAACCAAGTCGGCTACCATGACCCGCTGTTTATAAGAGAATATACCCGTGCCTGGAAAATGAAAAATCCAGTACTGAACGAAGTAAAAAAAATCTCTGAACAATTTGATTTCGACCTGATTTTAGGCATATTTACCGTTCCAGGCGGATACCTTGCAGCAAAAACGGCTGCACTTTTCAATAAACCTTTTGCAGTGCTTGGAGTCGGTAGTGATATACACTTTTTTCATAACCATTTTATTCTTGGGAAAATGACATTACAAACACTAAAAAAAGCGAATAAAGTGATTGTAAATGCTGATAATCTGAAAGATAAAGCTATAAAATTAGGGGTTGATCCAGAGAGAGTTACAGCATTACAATTCGGGTATGATGAACGCATTTTCAATACTGAAATTCAAAATCATAAAAAATCCGGATTACCTATAATACTTATGGTAGCTAATCTTGTAGAAGTTAAATGCCCGCATACTTTTATTGATGCCGCATTAATTCTGCTGAACTCAGGTATAAAAGCTGAATTTGCTTTAGCAGGCGATGGTTTTATGCGTAACGAACTTGAAAATAAAGTGAATAACTCACAATTTTCTGAATTTTTTAAATTTTACGGTTCAATTGATCAGAAGAAATTAGCCGAACTATATGCTGCCGCATCCTGTACTGTATTAACCAGCAGGTCTGAAGGATTACCTTGCTGCCTGATTGAATCATTAGCCTGCGGAACTCCAGCGGTATCAACAAATCTGCCTGGAGTGCGTGAAATTATAACCGATGGAAAGAACGGAATTCTTACAAAAATTAACGCGCCTGCAGAAACTGCTGAAGCAATAAAAAAAGTTATTTCATGGGAAAAGACAAAACAGGAAATTGCAGAATCTGTAAAAAACAGAACCTGGCAGAAACACGCGGAAAAGTTCATTCAAATTTTGAAAGAAGTCGTGAAAAAATAAATTTCAAACAGTTAATTTTCAATAAACTTGTGATTAGCAAATATGCAGAAAATCCTGCAGATAACAAAAATAAAACATTAATTATCCTTGATTCAAACTCCCCAACTGATGCAATTAATTTTATCATACCAAACATAAATAAACCTGAAAAAATAAATTTACCCGCAGTTAAAAATACAGATAATTTAACAATTCCATTATGACCAGCATTTAAAAGAATCAGATTAATCAGACAGCCTGCCACATAAACCGTTGAATATGCCATGGCAATCCCGTAAATCCCATAATGATATGACATGAAATAATATAACGGAATCGAAAGCAGAGCTATAATCGAACCTGCTACTGCTATTTTTTTCGTCTCCTTATATACAAGAAACATATTATTCATTACAAGATTTATTGATTGAGGGATAATCATAATTGTTATTATACTGATCAATCCGGCACATATTTCAGTATCTTTAAGAGAAAACTTTCCGTTTTTCAAAAGAAGAGCAACTATACCCTGAGATTCTACTGCAAAAAACACAGCACATGGCAATGCTAAAAAAGTTATAACCTTAACCGTCAGGTGAAAAGTTTTCAATAACTCTTTCTCATCTCCGCGGGCTTTCTGTTCTCCCATTAATGGAAATAAAGCTGTAGTTATAGGCGATGCAATAAAAATAAAAACAGTACCTGAAAGAAAAAATGCGTATTCAAGCAGAGAAATATTGCCGGAATCAGGCAAATGAGATGCTGCATTTTTCTGAACAAAAGGAATAATTTTTCCGATAATATTAGCAACTAATAACGGCCAAGCAACCATCATAGTTGTTTTTAGAACTGGATTTGACAAATTCCAGTTCCAGCACCATTTAAATTTATCACCCAAAAATATTATTAAAAACAGAATCCCCAGTGAAACTCCGATAAGATTTCCATATATCAAACGCATTATTCCCCACTCAAAAGGAAGAAAATAAAGCGAAGCAAGAGAAGTCAATGGGAACAGAAGAGTTGACAGCGCAGGAATCAAAAAACTTTTATGAGCATGATAAAACGCCACATAAATCAAAGATAAGCCCATCAGAATAATAGCAGGAGCAAACCAGCGCGACAGAGTTATTGTCAATGCCATTGTTTCCTTATTAAATCCACTGAAAAGCAAGGGAATTATATACGGTATAAGCAAATAGTAAATGATTGTAAGAACAAGAAGAATTAATGCGGAAAAGTTTAAAACTCCGGCAACATCCCGAATAGCTTTTTTATCTCCTTCATTCTTCCTGCGTTCCTGAAAAACTGGGATAACAACTTTAAAAATAATCCCTCCTATTACAAAATCACCTAACTGCTGAGGGATTGTGAATGCAGCAAAATAAGCATCTGTCTCGATACCAGCTCCAAAATAACCTGCGACAGCACGCTTTAAAATCAGCCCAAGCAAACTTTTTAATACCATAAAAAAAACAAGCAGTATCGAAGCGTGAGAAGCCCGCTTTAAGTCAATTTTCATTAATTTGTCCCTAATAAAAGTGCTACAAGAAAAGATTGCAACTTATTTTTTCATCAAAAGATATAATTTATTATGAAATAACAAAGGTACTTAACCAGTATATACTGAAAAAAAACAATTGCAATATACAGACGGATATTTCACAAATTAAGAAGAATCTATTCAAGTGCTTTTTTAGATTCCGTCACCATCACTGTCAAAATAATAATCATCAACTAAGCCATATCCTAATTCATCATCTATTTCATCATCAAATTCAAAATCTGCATCTCTCTTTTTTCTTTCAGAGCTGAAATCATCATCAAAATTGAGAAATTCATCATCCTCATCATCCTCATCATCCTCATCATCCTCATCATCCTCATCATCCTCATCATCCTCATCATCCTCATCATCCTC
>Ga0256913_10000096_pt1 | contig 38509 bp, 20 predicted proteins | sample Axial_MatmetaG_FD_185970 | JGI IMG/M metagenome (GOLD analysis project Ga0256913, IMG submission 185970) | Deep-sea worm associated microbial mat communities from Axial Seamount, Juan de Fuca Ridge, Pacific Ocean - Axial_Mat | ecosystem: Environmental > Aquatic > Marine > Oceanic > Microbial... | reverse complement strand
TGTTCACTTTCTGTATTATACCCGCAGACACGCATAATTTCTTCTGTACTTTTTGAACAACTGTCACTTTTTCTTTTAAGAAGAAGTTTGAGATTTTCGCAAAATTCATACCAGTGAACTGAATTTTCCGGCACTGATTCTCTGCTGCACGGCATAAATTTTATATTTTTTTCAATTTCTTCCGGCAATTCAGGGTATACGAACATATTAAAACCGCCCGGTTTAAAATTTCCGGATTTTTCTCCGCCTTCCGGAAGGTATCCTTTTTCAATAACAGAGTTTGACCACGAACTGTAAACTCTTGAATATACAGGGGAACATACTTCAATCAGAAGAGGGTATTCCCTTATTTTATCAAGACAAAAGCGGATTGCAGAATCTTTATAAACTGAGAGAATAAGTTTAAGTCCGCTCCAGTTCAGTTTTCTGCACTGGCTATACAGTTTTCCGAGTTGTTCTCCTGTCAGCAGGTCATATAAAGCATCTACCCTTTCTTCCGTAACTTCTTTAATTTTTTTACATTTAAATGCCGGAAGTTTAATAACATTTCCGCCTGTCATTTCGGAAAGAGTTTTCCTCAACTCGTCAGCCCCCTGCCCTTCAATGTAATTGACAGCAATCATGAGCAGAGCATCCTCAAGTATCGTATCAGGATTAGGAATCCAGACAGATTTTTTGTAACTGCTTTTCAACAGCCAGGCACATCGGCTGTTTTCTGATAAAAGCAGCGACTCATTTTTGTAATTACCTGAAATTCCTGTTCCGTCATAATGACTACCACACTGTGCGATTTTAAATTCAGCAGTAAAACTTGCCATTTTTAAATCTCCTTTATTTTTTATTTTTTGTTTCTGGCACTTAACATAACCGGCAGTGCAAGACATTTTATGTCCTGGTTGAATATAATTGATTATTTTTTAAATACATTTTTTGTACACGACAAGACATTTCAAGTACAATAAAAACAATAAACAGAATCACCTGCTTAAACACAAAAAACATATCATCTTTGTGGTTAAGGAGTTACACACCACATTACAAACTTGGCATTTCAGATGCTATAAGGGAATCAGTTATAGATTTTTTAAACAGTTTCAATTTCAAAAGAAAGGAAGGACAAAATGAAAAGAGGAAAAATTACAGCAAAAACACTTGGTCTTATAGCTGCGGTTATAAGTTTACTGAATCTGGCGCCCCTATACGGAGCAGGTCTACTGATAGCTGACGGCGGCTTAGGCGGTCAGCTGGAAATAGTAAGTCAGGATGTGGAAGTAATAGTAAACAACGGTATTGCGGTTACAACGGTAACACAGGAATTCAGGAATCTTGAAAACAGACAGGTTGAAGCGTTATATACCTTTCCCGTTCCGGAAGAGGCTTCGGTTTCCAACTTCAGTATGTGGATAAAAGGCAAAGAGATGACGGGAGAAGTAGTTGAAAAAGAGCGTGCGCGTAAAATATACAACAGCTACAAACGCAGAAAGCGTGATCCCGGTTTACTGGAGCAGAATGACTATAAAAGTTTTGAGATGCGGATATTTCCGATCGAGGCAAACGCAATTCAGAAGGTTCAGATTACATATTATCAGGAGCTGAAAAGCAACCGTAACTGGTGTACTTATGTTTATCCGCTGAAAACTACCACCAGAAAATTTCAGGCAGATTCAGCAAGTACCAGGAAACGCTTTTCATTCAATTTTCAGGTAAAATCTGAGATTCCGATTACAGAGCTGGAAAGTCCGAGTCACGGAGAAGAGTTTGTAACTGCATCATATTCACCGAATTATGCACAGGCGAGTCTTGAAAAAGAGAAAGGAAACCTTAATAAAGACATAGTAATATCCTACAAACTTGAGAGAGCTAAAACAGGGATAGATTTTATTTTTTCGAAGGAAAAAAACAGGGACGGTTACTTTCTGATGACGATTACAGCTGGAGAAGAATTAAAAGAGCTGAATCAGGGAATGGACTTTGTATTTGTACTTGATATTTCAGGCAGTATGGCAAATGATGGAAAGATGAAAATCTCGCGCAATTCGATAAATGAATTCATAAAAGCACTGTCAAAAAATGATCGTTTTGAGATGGTTACATTCAATATAAACACGCACACACTGTTTAATAAGCTTAAAGCGGTAAATTCCGACACTATGGGAAAAGGGATAAAATTTCTGGAGAACCAGACAGCCAGAGGAGGAACAGATCTGCGTCCTGCAATCAACAGAGCATACGAGTACAGCACTCCCGACCGTCAGCTGAATGTTATTGTACTTAGTGACGGAATGACGGAACAGGGTACGGTCAGCAGTCTCATTAACATAATCAAAAACCGTCCGGCAAATACAAAGGTATTCTGTATAGGTGTGGGAAATGAAGTAAACAAACCTTTACTGAAAGAGATATCAGAAGAATCCGGAGGTCTGGCATCATTCATATCACGGGGAGATAATTTCAAACGCCGTGCTGAAGGATTCAGACGCACACTGATGCATCCTGCGGTAAGCAATATAACAATTGATTTTGGAAATGGAGCATATGATATTGAACCGGAAAACATTCCTAATCTCTACTATGGTATTCCTGTAAGAATTTACGGCCGCTATAAAACTCCCGAAAAATGCGATATAAAAATAGAGGGAGAGATAATGGGGCGTGTATTCAGAACAGGCAAAACAATAAAATATCCTGCGGAAGATGGGTCAAACCCTGAAATTGAAAGAATGTGGGCAAGAGAAAAAATGCAGAATCTGATAAACAAAGGCAAGCGTGAAAACAATATAGACAAGTACCGAGGAGAAATAGTAAGGCTTGGTGAAGGTTACTCGATTGTATCTGAATACACTTCATTTCTGGTACTTGAAAACGATGCGGAATATCGCCGCTGGAAAATTGAAAGACTGAATGCACTAAGAACATCAAGAGACCGTGCGGCACAGGAAAGGCTGAAAAAAGAGCTTGAGAAACTGAAAAATGCTTCTGCAGAAACTCTGGTAAAAGCCGAAAATATACCTGAATCCGGAAAAGCAAAAGAGTTAAGCAGTACAAATACTCCTGCACAGTCATTTCCCTCACCTGCTCCAGCAGCACCCGCAAAAAACAGAAGAAACAATTCAATAGATTTTTCACTGCCTAATATGGGGCACGGCGGCGGAGCAGTTGACGGCTTCACTCTGCTTCTTACAGGAATAATTACCCTGCTTGCCATGGCTGCATTTATCCCGCATAAAGTAAAGAAAAAATAAATTTTCTTCTCCTCCTGGAGCAGGTACGAACTTTTTGTACCTGCTTCAGTATTTTTTATTTTCCCGATAATAGACATCGGAGGAACAAGTAATTATGAAAAAAATAAATTTTTTTCCGGTACTTCTGATAAGTGCTGTAACGGTTCTTATTTTTCTTTCAGGTTCACTTACGGAATTATTTGAACTTAACAAATATTGCGAATGGTGGCAGGTATGGCGTTTAATAACCGGTCATTTCACTCATTGGGGAGCGGAGCATCTATTCTATGATCTTGGAATGTTTACTGTATTGGGACTTATATGTGTTAATATTAACCGCAAGGCATTTTATATACTAATTTTTGTAATCCCTTTCATCAGTTCGCTTATCATTCTTAACTTTTCCGGGATAACCTGCTACCGCGGTTTATCAGGTATAGACACAGGATTGTTTACTTTTCTGTCACTGGAACTGATCCGGCGGTTTATAAAAAACAAAAAATACATACCTGCAGGAACAGCAGTGCTTGCGGTAACTATGCTGCTGTTAAAAACCTGTTATGAAGCAAGTACCGGAAATATGATTTTTGTCTCAGAAGGATTTACTCTGTGTATTTCCGCACACCTGACAGGAATTGTATGCGGATTTTTTATTCAAACACTAAAAAATTTTATAAATATATATCCCTCAAAAATTATAAAATGATAATATATTCTCTGCAATTATAGCTGATGTTCCTTACTAACTGGGTATAATATCATATAAAACAACCATTTAACACTAATATATTTAATAGTTTTTCTACTTTTTTTAAAAAAAATTAATTTTTCTATTTATTTTTAAGTAAAATAATGATATATTTACTACATGCACAATAACTGTGAAGCGGTTGGTTTTATTAAATTACCATTCAAAAGAATTTTGGCTCAGAAAGAAAAAGGATTTGCTATGTTGAAATTATACTCTATTGATAAGAATCAGAAAAAATTACATAAAACACCACAGAAATTTCCATACTGCGAAATATCTTCGGTATTAAAACTTAGCATACTGTTCATATTTTTTTCATTTTATACATTGAAAGCTCAGACTCCATATTTTGAAATGGATACAAAAGACACTGAATGGAGAATAGAAAATCAGACATTTGGCGAATCACTGCATATAGGTAATGATCAGACATTTCCATATTTAAGTTTTTATGGAGGAGGAACTCCTCCGAACACCGCGCCTAATATAATTCTTTTTCAAAGTGCAGGAAACGGGTATTACTACATCTCCTCAAAAGAGCGTCCCAACAGCTATTTGGAAGCGACTGATACATTAGAAAATTCTAAAATAGGTTATAGTAGCGGCGCATCGGGAGATGGGAAACAGTGGAAATTTGAAATGGTCAATCCGAAAGGTTTTTACCGAATTGTAAACAAATTAAGCGGAAAATGCCTAACGACATATTACAAAGCAAGAGATCCAGGCGACTGGGATTATTATTTAAAAAGGTTAACTTTTGGGCACTTATTTCAGAATGATTATGTAAACGGGAAAAAAGAACAGCTGTGGAATGTTGAACCAATTAGAATAAGAGCTGTAAACTGCATAGGAATAAGTCAATTAGGATGGGCTCCTGAAGCAATCAAACTAGCTGTTCTTAATAAAACTAATTATATAAATCCTCCTAGTTTTAGTGTTACAAAAAATGGATCCACTGTTTTAAGCGGAACAACTGTATTCTGGGGCGGACGCTACTATCAGAATTTTTATACGATGAATTTATCATCCCTGAAAGAGCCTGGAGAGTATCAACTTTCAGTTGACGGAGAACAGGCAACTTTTATAATTGCGGATGACGCATATTTGAATATGCGCCACAGGTACGGGCTTGATACTACGCATACTATTGATTTCTTTGATAGTAATTTTGGATTTATTACGAATTGGAGTAGGATGTCAAACTGGTATACAGACTACAGACAGATGGAATACAAATTGCCTACTGAAAAAGTTATATGGGATTATCCTTACTGGCAAAATGTTGTACCTCACAGCTTTGACCAGGACGATCTAACTTATACATCAACAGGGGTACATCTTGATGATTCAGCAATGGGAATTGGCTGGAACCATACCGACCAGCAATGGTGTAACTTTTATCCGATGTCAGTAACACTACACTACCTTACCGAACTCTGGCATCACAATATAGAGCCTGCAGCCAAAACAAAAATAGAAGAGGAAATTGCATACGGCGTAAGTGGATTTATCGGCTTACAGAATGCAGACGGTAGCTGGCCTAAAGCAACTTTTATTTCTCAAAAATATACGGGGACTGCAGCAGGTATGGGGATGGCTCTTGCGGCGAGTGTTGAAACACTGCAGGATTATGACTCTACTCTTGCGGCAAATGCTCAAACTGCAGCTGAAAAGGCCTGGGCATATGTTGAAGCACATAATAATGACAGTGACTGGGTTCCTTATGATACTCAATGCTACAGATGGGGATTTGCTGAAACAAGAATGGGTCTGAATGTTGAGCTATACCTGCTAACGGGGGATACAAAATATAAAAACATTGCGGAAGATATGATTAATAATGCACATTTTGACGGTCTAGGCTGCTGGGTGAATCAAGATTCGCCAAACACCCGTTTTCATGGAGAGGAAACCTATATAACTTATTCAGATGAAGCACTATATGAAATCATAAGATATTATGAAAGAGCAAATCCAAATGATTCAGTTAAAACTAATATTGAACGACAGATGCATGAGACATATACTAGGTGGGCTGATGATGATGATAATAATGAAGGAGCATTTCAAGAGGGTGTGTATTATGATTATGGAGGAGCCAGGCATTACCTGCAGCGTGCTATTATGCTGTATAAAATCTACAAAATTCTGGGAGACAATTACGGAAAAGCATACTATTTAGCAGAGCAGAAAATGGATTGGGTTGTCGGCTACAACTCATTTGGAACTTCACTTACATACGGAGTTGGGGATATTTATGCCTGTCCACCGTTTGCTTCCGGCTTTTGTTACGGAAGGGTTGTACCTGGCATTATTGAGGACCCTACAGACACAAGTCGTCTGACTATTAGTAATGCCAGTTATGATATAGGTGAAAGTGATGCTGCTATCTCACCAATATATCTGCTCGGAAACGGTTTAAGGTATGAACTGAGAAATTCACCTCCAAGTACAGTTTCTTTATTTACTTCTTCATCATATAGCGGAGCTGAAATAAAACTCACAGGCGGAAGATGGACTATGCAGACAATTAAATCATTCGGCTGTGACCCTCTGAGCGTAAAATCACTAAAAGTAAGTCCTGGATTCAGAATAACGATATTTGATGATGATAATTTTACTGGAAATTCTCAGGAGTACTATTTCAACAGTAGTGATTTGGGTAGTTTCAACAATAGAGTTAAATCTGTAATTATTGAAAGATTTGTACCGAATGCAAATGACGACAGTTTAATTGCTATATCTGGAAATTCTCTAATTTTTGATAAACCAGGTATTCTGTATAATGATGATATTCCAGTGAATGCTTCTGTTTCGATTTTATTAACTCAGGATGTATCACACGGAAAATTAGTACTTAATGAAGATGGTTCTCTAACCTATAAACCAACTGCAGGATTTTCTGGAACTGACAGTTTTTCTTACAAACTTTTTGACGGGAAATATTCGGGACGCATTGCAACCGTTAATATAAATGTCCAAGCTAACAATTCTGAAATAAATCTTGGTCTGAACGGAACAGCATTTCAGTCAAGCACAGATGTTAATAATAAAGGGTATGCGCAAAATGCTATTGACGGAAATACAAGCGGGGATTATAATGATGGTTCTCTCTCTCTTACTCTTGCTTTACCGAAGCAGTGGTGGACTGTTGATCTAGGACAGGCATGTCAAATTTCAAGAGTAAAATTATTCAACCGAAAATGGCCGGACGGTGATGATTTTACAGACTTCTATATTTTTGTATCAAAATATCCCTTTACGAGTGATGATCCGAATACTTTAAGCAATGACCCAAATGTAAGCTCATTCTTTCACCAGGGTCCGTTTACTGTTCAAAATTATGCATATCTGCCTGAAGAAATGCAAATTAACGCTGTCGGTCGTTTTGTTAGAGTTCAGTTAACAACAATAGAAGATATTACTCTTGATATGGCAGAAGTTGAAGTTTACGGTACTTACAGTGCTTTTTCAGGGAATACACCGCCTGCGATAACGGCATTGTCCCCTCCCAATAATTCCACTTTTGTCGTTGGCTCATCTGTTACTTTTTCAGCTTCAGGCACAGACTTTGAAGACGGAGACCTGGATTCTTCAGATTTCAGTTGGAATTCAAGTATTGACGGTAATTTTGGAACAGGAACACCTTTAACTGCTACAATGTCTCAGGGGGTTCATACTATCACTTTAACGGCAACTGATTCAGGTGGAGCGACAACGAGTGAGAGTTTTAAACTCATTATAGGAGATGGGTTTAATCCTGCGACAATTCCAGGATGTACATTATGGTTGGATACGAATGATATTGATGGCGACTGGACTCCGGAAGGAACAGGAGAAGATGGCGTAAATGGTGGAGCGGTCACCATCTGGCACGATAAATCAGAAACAGGTCATAATGCAGAGCAGGCAGACAGTGCCAAGCAAGGAACATTAACAGTAAATGGTCTGGCGGGAAAACCAGTCTTAACATTTTCACAGGAAGGGAAATACTATACATTTCCGAAAATTTCAAACATCAGAACTGTTTTCTGGGTTGTAAAAGAGACTCAAACTGGAGAGCATTTTCTCTTAGGCGATGATGCAAATTATGATTTTCATAGAGCAAGTGGTGGAGCATTATGGTCAGTATACGGGGCGGCTGTAGTCAGAGATGGAACTACCTATCTTAATGGGCAGCAAATTGATGGGGTTCAAACTAATCTACCAGCAAATCAGGCTGTTTTAATTTCACTTGTTACATCAGGAAATGCTACAGCATCCCGTTTTTCACAGGATAGAACATACACAAACCGCTCCTGGATTGGAGATGTGGCTGAAATAATAATCTATAATCAGCCATTATCAGTAGACAACAGAAAAAAAGTTGAAGAATACCTGAGTTATAAATGGCTTGGAGGACCAGCACCTGAATATCAGCTTACCGTCTCCAACGGTTCAGGTTCAGGACAATATGCTGCGGGTACACAAGTTACAATAACAGCTAATACACCGCCGACCGGGCAAATTTTTGACAAATGGAGTGGTGATATTGCCGGCGTAAGTGATATAAATTCAGCATCAACAAATTTGACAATGCAAGCTCAGAATATCTATGTAAGTGCTTTATATAAAGCTCCTCCGTCAAATACTTACAGCATAAGTGGTACGATAACAGGAGATATTATATCAGGGATTACAGTAACAGCAGGTAATTTTTCAACAGTAACTGATTCAAGTGGAAAATTTTCAATGAACAATTTACCGGAAGATACATATACTGTTATTCCAACAATAGATGGTTATACTTTTTCCCCTGTGTCGCAAAATATAATACTATCAGGCAGTAATGCCACAGGAGTTGACTTTTCTGCTGTTCAAAATACCGCACCAATGTTTACTTTAACGGTGAACAACGGAACAGGCTCAGGCGATTATGAACAAAATGCTTCTGTAACTATTTCAGCATCTATTCCTGATGGTCAAATCTTTGATGCCTGGACGGGGGACACACAGTATATTGCAGATACATCAGTTGCCGATACAACTATAACAATGCCGGCTCTTAATATTACTGTTACTGCAACATTTAAACCTGCTCCACCAGACACATACAGTGTAAGCGGTACAATTACTGGAGATATTAAAACTGGCGTAACAATTTCTATAGGAACAAATTACTCTGCAATAACAGATTCTTCAGGCAACTATACAATTGACGATTTGCAGGACGGATCCTACACAGTTACACCTTCGCTCTCAGGATATACATTCAACCCTGTAAATAAAGATATCACAATCAATGGTTCAGATATAACAGGAATTGATTTTGTATCTGCAGTTGAATCTGCTACTACTTACACTCTTACTGTTGAAAACGGTACTGGAAGCGGTGATTATACGGAAAACTCTCAAGTTCAGGTTACTGCAAATGTTCCAGCAGGGCAAATATTTGATGCCTGGACGGGCGATATTCAATATTTAGATGATGCTGGTATTGCCTCTGCAGAAGTTACTATGCCAAATAAGAATATTAAAATTACGGCAACATTCCAACAGGCTCCGCCTGATACATTCAGTGTCAGTGGAACCGTTTCAGGAGATATAACAGCCGGGGTTACGATTTCTATCGGAACAACCCATTCTGCGGTAACTGATTCCAGTGGAAATTATACAATAAGCGGTTTGTCTAACGGATCTTACGCTGTAAAACCATCTCTTTCCGGTTATGAATTTACTCCGGAAGACAAAAATATTACAATTAGCGGTTCTAACATTACAGGGATAGACTTTACAGCGGTATCAAAACCTCTAGAGTACCAATTAACAGTTGTAAATGGGACTGGAACTGGGGCTTACACAGAAAATCATACAATATCCATTACACCAAATATTCCGTCAGGAAAGATCTTTGATAAATGGTCAGGCGATACTCAATATGTCGCAGATGCAAATTCAGCATCTACAACTGTAACAATGCCAGCAAAAAATATTACAGTAACAGCTAATTTTAAGGATGCTCCGCCAAACACCTACAGTATCAGCGGAACAATAAGTGGCGATATTAAAAGCGGAGTAAGCGTTGCCGTAGACGCAACTCATTCAGCGACAACAGATGCTAGTGGAAATTATACAATAAGCGGACTTGTAGACGGAGCATATACAGTAACTCCTACATTAACCGGATATACATTCACTCCTTCTACAGCAAATGCTACAGTTACAGGTGCTGATGTTACAGGCATTAACTTTACCTCAACTCAAAACGCTGCTCCGAAATTTACCCTCACTGTGAATAACGGTACAGGTTCCGGACAATATGCAGAAAATGATTCAGTAACTATTTCCGCGACAGTCCCTGCAGGTAAAATCTTTGATGCCTGGACGGGCAACACTCAGTATATTGCAGATGCAGGTGCAGCTTCAACTACAGTGACAATGCCGGATAAAAATATTACCTTAACAGCAACATTTAAGGATGCTCCGCCAAATACCTACAGTATCAGTGGTAGTGTTACTGGTGATATTGCAAACGGTGTGATTATAACATTAAATACCGGTCAGTCTACTACTACAAATTCTTCAGGTAATTTCACAATCAGCGGATTAACAGCAAATACTTATACAGTGACACCTTCCTTGGACGGATATACTTTCTCGCCTGACTCAAAATCTGTAACTATTTCAAATAATGATAGTACAGGAGTAAACTTTACCGCAACAAAAGACAGCATTCCTGAATATACATTAACAGTAAATAATGGCACAGGAACTGGTAGCTATACTCAAAATACTCAAGTGCAAATTTCAGCAACAGTTCCTACTGGTAAAATTTTTAATAACTGGACTGGCGATACCCAGTATGTTACCAATTCAAATTCTGCTTCAACTACAGTAACAATGCCGGCTAAAAATATTACATTAACAGCAACATTTAAGGATGCTCCGCCCAATACCTACAGTATCAGCGGTAGTGTTACTGGTGACATTGCAAACGGTGTGATTATAACATTAAATACCGGTCAGTCTACTACTACAAATTCTTCAGGTAATTTCACAATCAGCGGATTAACAGCAAATACTTATACAGTGACACCTTCCTTGGACGGATATACTTTCTCGCCTGACTCAAAATCTGTAACTATTTCAAATAATGATAGTACAGGAGTAAACTTTACCGCAACAAAAGACAGCATTCCTGAATATACATTAACAGTAAATAATGGCACAGGAACTGGTAGCTATACTCAAAATACTCAAGTGCAAATTTCAGCAACAGTTCCTACTGGTAAAATTTTTAATAACTGGACTGGCGATACCCAGTATGTTACCAATTCAAATTCTGCTTCAACTACAGTAACAATGCCGGCTAAAAATATTACATTAACAGCAACATTTAAGGATGCTCCGCCAAATACCTATAGTATCAGAGGTAGTGTTACTGGAGACATTGCAAACGGTGTGATTATAACATTAAATACCGGTCAGTCTACTACTACAAATTCTTCAGGTAATTTCACAATCAGCGGTCTCACCAATGGTTCGTACACAGTAACACCTAAACTTACAGGTTATACATTTAAGCCCGTAAATATGAATGCAAATATTCAAAATAATGATTTTGTATTACCAAGTGCCTTTATTTCTGAAAAAATACCAGGAGGTCTTTATTCAATTAGTGGGTCAATAAAAGATTCAGCAGGCCTTGGAATTCAAAATGTGTCATTAACTCTGAATAATGGAACAATTGTATTGTCAGATACAACAGGAAAATACATATTTACCGGATTAACGGCAGGATCTTATAAAATAGTTCCAGTTCTGAATGGATACACTTTTACCCCTCTGGCACAGTCTGTAACTTTAAAAGACCAGAATATATCAAATGCTGACTTTACAGGCATCCAAGGTATTATTCCGGAAGTTAATAATCCTCCAGTCGCAGCGGATGATACTTATTTTGCAAAAATCGGTATCCCGTTAAATGCAAATGAAGTTTCAGGAGTACTGGCTAATGATATAGATACTGACGGTGATGCGCTTGAAGCTCTCGTAATCAACTCTATTCCAGGACTTATACTCCAGCCTAACGGAGGGTTTACATACACACCGCAAACAGCAGGAAATATAACTTTCACTTATGTAGCTACTGATGGAAAACTTAACAGCAATACTGCAACTGTAACGATTACGGTTCTGAATTCAAATGAACCACTTCCACCAACAGCAGTAGGTGACAATTATACAATACCACCAGGATCTGAAGTTTTAATAAACGCTGAAAAAGGTGTACTTTCAAATGACCTGAATGCTTCTGGAAAAACTGTAGATATTTTACCCAACGGCAATCCTGCTCACGGAAAAATAACCTTGGAGCCGGACGGTTCATTTGTTTATAAATCAGATCCGAAATATTCAGGACTGGACAGCTTTACTTATATCATAAACGGAACAACTCCACAGAGCAGTGCCGTTGTTACATTAAATATTCAGACTAGAAGTATTACCTTAGGTTCCTTATTACCCTACGAAGCTGCGACTATTCCTGCTCTTCAAAAAGATGCTTTAAGAAAAGCGCCTAAACTCTACGGAGTCTTTTCAAATGGTAAAAAAGGTTCTTTAAAAAAGATTAAAGATTCAACAGCTTCAAAATTTTCAGGAGCCTGGGGTAAAAAATATACCTTATATAACAAAAAATCCTTAAAATCAGGTTATAAAGCATATTATGACCATAATGGACCGGACAAACCTGAAAATATTACAGTAATGCTCAAAGGTAAAACTGTATCAAAAACTAAACTTGATATTGCACTGGAAACAGTAAAACTTGTACCACCTGTTGTAACAGCAATTCAGAATACAAAAGGTGAAAATATTACTGAAACCGCAGCTGGATCAACTATTGTTTTAATAGGTAAATACTTTGGGGAAAAAGCACCTAAAGTAGCTTTGGAAGTCAACGGTAAACTTTTAAAATGTAAAATTGATAAAAAAGGCTTTAAGTATTCAAACTACAAAGGAAAGCAAAGTCCAATGAAACCATATACAGGAGAAAGCTATATCAAAGTGATCTTGCCTACTAAAAAGCTGGGAAAAGGAGTTTATCCGATTGTACTGGATAATAAAATAGGTATTGCAACAATTCCATCGGTTTCTGAAACGGAAAAAGGCTCCCTTCCTATAATCAATATAAAATAAAGTTATTTCAAAACAGTACGGGAAAAATTATCCCCGTACTGTTTTTCTTTATCAATGATTAAATGTGAGAAATTTAACAAATACGAACAAATTTTTATTAATTTTGAAAAAAGCCAAGAGTTTACATCACAAATTAAAACAAAACCAAAAAAATCATTAAAATCTTTAAAACAACACTTGAAAAATGAAATAAACAATGTAAATGATATTAGTTAGGAAGAATTATTTTTATTTTTTTCAGTGCAGATAAAATAATAAAATTAAAAAATAAACGCTCCATATAATAATTTTTACAATAATAAGGTATATAATATCAATTCAATTAGGAGGTTTCTTATGAAAAGAAAATGTCTATGGGCAGTGGCATTTTTCATCGGAATGTATTCTGTGGCTCAAGCAGAAACAAAAGCAGTTAACGATAGTTATTCTGTAGTAAAGAATACTGTATTAAATGCTAATGGCGAAAAAAATGATGATGGCGTTGTTATTCCGGGATTTCTTGATAACGATATTATACCGGAAGGTGAAAGCGTTATTTATGAACTTCTGAAAACTCCTTCTCACGGCACATTTGATGCTAATAGCGATGATGGTTATTTCACATACACTCCGGATGAAGGTTTCACTGGAATGGATTGTATGTTGTACGCTTTAGTAAGCGATGATGGACTTAGTGAACCAGCTAAAGTTATTTTTAAAGTTGAAGAGTATTCAGGTGCTCCTGCATCAGAATTGACTCCTCTGAATGACGCATACTCTGTTGTTAAGAATACTGTGCTAAATGCTAACGGCGAAAAAAATGATGATGGCGTTGTTATTCCGGGATTTCTTGATAATGATATTATGCCAGAAGATGAAACCATTATTTATGAACTTCTGAAAACTCCTTCTCACGGCACATTTGATGCTAATAGCGATGATGGTTATTTCACATACACTCCGGATGAAGGTTTCACCGGAATGGATTGTATGCTGTATGCTTTAGTAGGCGATGACGGACTTAGTGAACCAGCTAAAATTATTTTTACAGTTGAAGAGTATTCAGGTGCTCCTGCATCAGAATTGACTCCTCTGAATGACTCATACTCTGTAGTTAAAAATACTGTATTAAATGCTAACGGCGAAAAAAATGATGATGGCGTTGTTATTCCGGGATTTCTTGATAATGATATTATGCCGGAAGATGAAACCGTTATTTATGAACTTCTGAAAACTCCTTCTCACGGCACATTTGATGCTAATAGCGACGATGGTTATTTCACATACACTCCGGATGAAGGTTTCACCGGAATGGATTGTATGCTGTATGCTTTAGTAGGCGATGATGGACTTAGTGAACCAGCTAAAATTATTTTTAAAGTTGAAGAGTATTCAGGTGCTCCTGCATCAGAATTGACTCCTCTGAATGACTCATACTCTGTTGTTAAGAATACTGTGCTAAATGCTAACGGCGAAAAAAATGATGATGGCGTTGTTATTCCGGGATTTCTTGATAATGATATTATGCCGGAAGATGAAACTGTTATTTATGAACTTCTGAAAACTCCTTCTCACGGCACATTTGATGCTAATAGTGACGATGGATATTTCACATACACTCCGGATGAAGGTTTCACTGGAATGGATTGTATGCTGTATGCTTTAGTAGGCGATGACGGACTTAGTGAACCAGCTAAAATTGTTTTTAAAGTTGAAGAGTATTCAGGTGCTCCTGCATCAGAATTGACTCCTCTGAATGACACATACTCTGTTGTTAAGAATACTGTGCTAAATGCTAACGGTGAAAAAAATGATGATGGCGTTGTTATTCCGGGATTTCTTGATAATGATATTATGCCGGAAGATGAAACTGTTATTTATGAACTTCTGAAAACTCCTTCTCACGGCACATTTGATGCTAATAGTGACGATGGATATTTCACATACACTCCGGATGAAGGTTTCACTGGAATGGATTGTATGCTGTATGCTTTAGTAGGCGATGACGGACTTAGTGAACCGGCTAAAATTATTTTTAAAGTTGAAGAGTATTCAGGAGCTCCTGGCGATCCTACAGTTACAGCGGGAAACACTCTCAAAGTAAACGAAAAAAATGTTTTTAAAGCATTTATTCAACTGAATAATACTCGTTTCAAAGCAAAAGTTTCCTCAAAAAGTGGTAATTCAACTACTATTTTAATGCCGAGAAAAAGAATGGTTCGTATTTCTAAAAAAGAATTGAGAAACCCTGTACCATCTCCCCAAATTGAAGCTGAACTTGTTCTTCAGGCAAGAAATGGACAAAGCGAATCAATGATTGTTAATTTAACACCTCCTCAAATCATAGAATACGCATATTATAATGATAAACTAGCTCTTCAAGGCAAATATTTTGGAAACAAACAAAGAGTTTATCTTTTAAATGAAGAAACTAAGGAGTTAATTAAATTAAAACCTTTGAAAAATTCATTAAAATTTAAAGGCATTAAAGGTAAAGCCTCATGTATGAATCGAGAAACAGGAGATAGTTACCTTGAATTGAATTCTAAAAAAACTATTGGACCAGGTAAATACAAAGTAATCATAGTAAGTAGTATTGGAATTGGTTCAGAAAAAGAAACAGGTAAACTACCTGAAATAACAATTTCATCAAACTAAAAAGTAGTAAATCTAAAAAAAGACGCCTTCTAAAAAAGGCGTCTTTTTTTCTTTAATCACCTATTTAAGATATTTTTTATGTCAGTTTTTCAACACTTTTTTTTAATATATTTTTTTTCTATTTTTCTATTTATAAATTTAAAACTACCCGCATCGCCTATTTCAGAAAAGCAAGCGGAACAATTAATTTTAAATTGGCTAAAGCAGTCCCAAAAACTTCATAATCCGAATGTACATTATACCCCTATATTTCCATTTGAACCGCATTATTCAAAAGACAAAGTCATATTTTATTATGTAAAACTTATACCTGAAGGTTTTGTAATTACATCAGCAGATACAACGCTGGAACCAATATTAGGATTTTCATTCTCAAAAAATAGCAATTTTGAAAAGAAAAGTAATTTCATGCTGGAATTAATAACTAATGCACTATCCTATAAAACTTCAAAAATTGAATTTTTAAATAAAAATAAAAAATTTAAAAAAACAGTACGCCAAAATAAAAATGAATCAAGATGGGCATTTTTTCTCCAAGCAAGTGAATCTCTGGATGGTGGAAGTTCTATTGAACAAATTAATGATATTAAAATTCAACCATTTGTAAATTCAAAATGGAATCAAACTGTAGATAGCGGTTCAGCATGCTACAACTGGCACACTCCTACTTCAGCAACAGAATGGATTGCTGGAAATCCAAGAAATTACCCTTGTGGATGTACAATTACAGCAGGAGCACAAGTTATAAGGTATTTTGAATACCCGCAAGAAGCAGTTGGAAATAAAACTTTCACTGTAGATGTGGACGGAATAATTCAAAGCCGCTCAATTTTAGGCGGGAACGGATACGGAGATGCTTATCAGTGGAATCAAATGGTTTTAGATCCCAATATTGACACTCCAAATGCAAAAAGAGCAGCAATAGGTAAATTAATACACGATGTTGCAATTGCATCCGGAACAAAATTCACAAAAAAAGAAGCAAAAACAGTACTCTCAAACCTTGCTGCAGCTTTTACTGATACATTCCATTATGACAATGCTGTATTTACAATAAATTATAACGGCGGAGATCTAACCGAAAATATGGCGTCATTCACAAGAATATTAAATCCGAATCTCGATGCAAAACTACCTGTAATTCTCGCATTAACAACCCAAAACAATATCAGACATGCTGTAATTTGTGACGGATACGGATATAATTTTAATGTACCATATTATCATATAAATGTCGGCTGGGGTGGCTATGGAAACGGATGGTATAATTTCCCTGAAATTATAATAAGCAGTTACAATTTTGATCAACTTCACTCTTGTATTTATAATATTTTTCCTGAAGGTAACGGTGAAATAGTCAGTGGAACAATATCAAATTCAAACGGAATACCACTTAAAAAGGTAAAAATAACAGCTGTCGAATCCACTACAGGAAAAATAGTTGAAACTCTTTCTGATGATAATGGTATTTACGCATTTAAAAAACTTCATTCAGATTCTACCTTTACAATATTCTGTGGAAATTCAGCAAAATTAACAGTGAAAACCGGCAAATCTGGACGATTTGGAAATAATGCGGATGAAGTTGGAAATCTATGGGGAATAAACCTTCAAACTGACACATATTCATTAAAAGGTAAAATAAAAGGAATTTCACTCAATGAAATAAAATTAACAATAACTGGCAATGCAGAAAAAACAGCAATTTGCAAACCTAACGGAGAATTTGAATTCCCAAATCTTCCAAATGGAACATACACTATCTATCCATCAAAACCCGGATATAATATTTCTCCCAAAAAAGTTACTTTCTCTATCACCGACAAATCAATTAATATTCCTTCTTTTAATATTACAACTGAAAATGTAAAAATAACAGAAAACAGCATTATTACATTAAACTTGGATGCTATTGACAATATTAATATAAAAACTCTTGATAAGTTCAAAATATACCTACAGGTTAATAATAAAAAAAGATTTTTAAAAATTATTAATTACAATAAAACTTCAGGTTTGCTAAAAGTTTTTTTCAACAAAAATTTAAAAACATCCATTTGGAAAGAATGCAATAAATTATCCTTATCCCAGCTAAAACAACAAGTAAAATCTAACATACCTACCAAAAGTTCTCTGCACATTCTTATTAAGAAAGGAAAAGAACTAAAACTCATTGATACTACCATTCAACCACCCAAAATGATAAGTTTACTTGATTCAACCTTATTCCCAACAAATACTCTTAACTCGCAATCAGAATTTTATATAAAAGGTTTGTTTTTTGGGAAAAAACTAAAAGCTTCTTTAATAAATTTAAAATCAGAAAAAATTTATAAATTAAAAATACTAAAATTTTTCCAGTATAGAAATTATAAAAATAAACCTTCAATAATGAATCAGGAAACTGGAGAAAGTATAATAAAATTAGAAATAAATAAAAAAATACCACCTGGAAATTATTACATTATGTTATTAAATAAAACTGGCGGACTGGGAACTATTACAAATAATAATATCAACAAACTATATGAAATTACTATTTTAAAATAATATATTTTCACTTATCATATTTGCACATAACATAATTTTAAAGGAATTTAACATTTAATCCCACACACATATAACAAATCATTAAAAACCTACAAAAATAGTATAGTTGTTTTTTGTCACCACGATGATAATGATATAGATGATTCTTCTTTTTCCTTTTAAATTACCGCTACTTCTACAACTACTCCAGAACTTAAAATTAATGTTTACGGAAATGATATTTTAATTCCTGATAGTGATTCAACTCCTGATGAAAATGATTGTACTAATTTTAGAGGATTTAAGTTTGTAAATTCAGTCGTCTGGAATTTTTTCTGTTTCCCGGAACAGATTCAATAATTTTCCTTAATTTTAACTCTTCAAGACATTTTTTGAAAAATTGAGGTTTATCAAAATAAACGGCAGGTACTCGTTTTTCTACTTTGAGTATCTGTAGCTTTTTTAATATATTCTTATTCATAAAAAAAGTTATCCTGCCGTAGCTGTAAAAGTATTTTCTGCAGCAATATAGGTTCGTTTTGTTTCCGGATGCTCTCTCAGGGTAACAACTCTGCACCCCGGATGACATAAAGGGTCAACAACCGGTCGGGGAGCAGCTGTTATAGGTAAAAGTTTTTTCTCTAAATTCTGTTGAACAATATTACTCAAATTACTTTCATCAAGTTGTCCAATTTCATCTAAATAATAGTGAAAAATAATATTTTCCTGATATAATCCATACTTAAATTGTTCTTTAAGAAGCTGACTTAACAACAATGCCTTAATAGTATAATTTGTACCTTCAGATTCATTATCAAAAGAAGTTATATTTTTACTTTCGGCAGGATTATTAGGGTTTGAGATTTCAATTTTTATATGGAATAAATCCTCAGCACGCAAATCAGAATATTTATTAGAAAAATATTTCTGAAACATTCCGAAATAAACCCTTCGCTTCGAAGAATCAGCAAATAAATCATCAGAATCCAGGGTAAATTCTCTCGCTTCTTCATATATATCCTTGTGAACAACAGATACTTTAATTGATGCTAAATTGCTAATTTGCTGCTTATTAAAAGTTCGGTCTATGGATTTTAAAAGAGCAGAAACACTATCCACACAATGAACGAGAGTTCTAAAATCATGTTTAGCTAAAGCAAAAAAAGTTTGCCATTCTTTATCAACCCGTTCCGAAGCTGCTGCAGTTTCAGAATTTGCATCGATAAAATTAGTCCAATCAGCTTCTCTATCAAAAAACAGCCCCACTTTTTCAAGAATTTCTGCTTTTTTCATTCTGACCAGCTGTACATCAGCGGAAAGAGATTCGATTTTATGAGTAAAAATAGGAATTTCCTCTGTTAAAAATTCCAAATCGCAAATATTCCCGAAGTCAACTTTTATTTCTGCTAGTAAATTTGGAAAATGTTGTGATACAGTTTCATAAAGTCTGGCAAATTCACTTCGGATAATTTTCAGAGAATCTTCTTTTTCCTTAATCTCAGTAAATAACAAATGCTCCTCTTCCTGAAGATCTTTAATATAAACTTCACATTTTTTCAATTTTTCTTCAAGTTCATTTCTTTTTTCAGTTAAATCAAGAATACTTTCTTCAACTTCAGGTAAATTTGAATTCATTTCCTGAAATTTTTCATATAGTTTCAAAATTTCCTCAATATGAATTCTCTTTTTGCGTAATTGTTCAAGTTCTTCAAGCTTATCCTCATGTGCTGTAACTAGATTATACTTCTGTTGCAATTCTTTTAAATGCTCCTTCAGAAAAGATATTTTCTTTTCAGTTTTTGCTCTATCTGAAAAAGATTTTATGGAATATGGGTCTGGTAGTTTTAGCTCTAAATAGTTTAAATTCAAGACACTATTATCAATCATTTCTGAAACACTATTGATTTTTTCAAGTAAAAGAGATTTTTCTTTAACTTCAACAGCATCCATATCAGCAGCAAGTAGTTCATATCTAAAAACAGAAGCTAATTTATTAAGCGTCTGTTCTGAAACACAATTTTCTGCAAGATAATCGCAAAAAAGATTCTTTCCGTTTAAAATATTTGAAAAAGTATACAGTTCATTTTTTATTATTTCAATTTGTTCAGACAAATCATTTTTATTAAAACCTGAAATATTATTTAATTTTTCATTAAGAATATAAAATTTTCTATCCAATTCATTATCCTTAAATGACTTCAGTTCGTCCAATGTATAAGAATCTCTAAATAAGGCAAGATCTGCGTCATCATTAAGCTTATTAAAAACATCAAGAAAATCTTCTGCCTGCTCTGTCTTCAAAGCAATTTCTGAAAGGCTTCCGATCATTGTATCTCGTTTAGTGGAAAGAGATAATAATTCAGATTTTATTTCATCCAATCGAGCATTAATTTCTTTATTTTTTTCATCTAAAGATTTATTATAAAAATTGTAAGATGAATTTAATTCATTAAAGAGAGCTGGTATTTTTTTTCTGAAAAGTTTAAGTTCCGTATCCAAGTTAATCAAATGTTTAATTTTTTTCTCATTCTGGACATAAAATTCATACTGAAGCTGCAAAACTTTTGCTTTTTCAAAGCGTAGTTTATACTCTTTCTCCGCAAAATCTATTTTTCTTTTTTCACCTGCTGCCACAGCACAGGATAGCAAAATATCTTTAAAAGTTTCAAGTTTTATCGAACTCATACTTAAAAGATTTCTATAAATCGTTTTAAATCTGCTGTAACTAGCTTCATCTTTTACTGGAAGGATAAAAAGAGCCGGTAAAATTTTTGATTTTTTCCGATCTGTCAATCCTGATAAGACACGCCACCAGTGGCGATTAGGAACTGCAAAAGAGTCAATTGATACTTTATCAATAAATTCAAGTATATCCTCCCAGGAACGGACTGTATTACTTTTAGGGTTAATAAAAAAATCTTTAGAATAAGGAGCATTGATAACAAAACGGCTGTAATGTTTTCTACTCTCTCTACGCCTATTAAGAATAACACAGTAAGTACCACTTTTAGACATACACTCAAAAATCAGATAACTAAATTCATCGCGGAAGTAAAAATCTGTACTACGGGAAATTGAAGATGGAAGAAACATATCTTCCATCGAATCTATATAGAGAAACTGCAAAGTATTGACCGTAGATGTTTTTCCAATATTATTTTCAGCATTGAGGTGTAGAGGTAAAGTTAAATCCAATTTCAAATAATCAACAGTACCTGAATTAATCATTATTAATGCTTTTGCACCGTAAAAAATGGGATCATTCATTATTCAGAATCTCCTTCTTCTGCAGGTTCAGATATTATACTTTCCAAATTAAATGATGATAAATCAATATGTTCTTCATTATTTACCAATTTAGAAACAGCGTCAATATTTCCTCCCGCAATTTCAACAAAAATATCAACGAATCTATAAACAGGAGAATTAAATTTAAATTCAACAGCAGCAGCTTCTTCCGAAGAATTAACAGAATATAAATCATTCGAATGAATATGTATTAAAGAGTGAGCAGAAGCTGGTTTTAAAACTTTCTCAAAAATATCCAGTTCATCGTGAAGACCAACTGAAAGAAAACGCCTTTCATAGGATTCTGTAGAATACAAATTCATGGAAGCTAAAGAAACAACTTTCATAGAAAGCTCATCATACCATGGAGTCAGAGGTGATGGATATATTTTCCTGAATTTTTCAAAAAATACGGAAAGAAAAACCATTAATTGTTCGGCATTTTTTGTTATTCGCTTTATACTGCGGTCTTCGGCATATACAAAATCACGCCTATGAACAACAAGTATCTGATTGAAAATTGCAAAAAAGTTTCTGATATTTTCTTCATAACGAAGAATATCATTGTAGAGTTCCCGGTCATTTTCTGCAGAAACATAAAGGCCTCTAGCTACAAGTTTATTCCATATATCACGAATGGAAGGAGGCAGTTTAAGTTCAATATCAGTATCAAATTTAGTCATAGTTCACCCATTTTCTTACTGGAAGTTCCAATTGGATTCCAGTAATATCAAATTTTTTAATTTCATCTGTTATTTTTATATTATCAGAAAAAAAGTTTTCAAGTTCGAATAACTTTTCAATAATAAACGAAGCAGATTCATCTTGACAAAGCTCTAAGAGGAAAGATAAAATACAAGGAACATCATTTTGAAGTAAAAGTTTATTTTTTATATCAGCAAATGCAATCATCCCCTTAACCTTATCATTTGCATCACTTGTTTTACAAGAAGAATCGATAACAGGCGGTTTATGTTTTTCTAGATTAAAGTATAAATATTTATCTAGGAAAGAAGTAAAAGAGCGCCCGGAAGGGTTATTCACTTTTATTCGAGAAGAAGTTAGACAGTATTTATAGAGTAAATTATCCATAGATTCAGGTTCAGAATCCTTATTATTTAATATTTCCACAAAGCAATTAATGCCGTCCATAATCCTACGGTGTTCTCTGTATACTTCAAAAAGTGCATCCAACTCATTTTTTGCCTGAAGAATTTTAGAGGCAATAACTTCCTGAATAAGGCAAACTGATTTTTTTAAAGCTCTTACATGGTATGAGAGATTTGGACTTGCAGTATAAATTTCAAGAATTTTATTGGTGACATTATTTATTTCCAAGCCTAAAAAGTCCAATTCATTATCCGGATCTGCAACAAAAGCCAACATAGGCATAATATAAAAATCATAGAGGTTATGGAAACGCTGAATTTTAGAATTTGAAATTTCCACGGTAGAATCTAATTGAAAAGATGATACTTCCATTGATATTTTGTGGCAGTTATTTTGAGATGCATCAGCAAGCTGTTGATAAACATCTTCAATTGAAAAAACCACTTCAAGGATTTCTTCTTCAAACGGGTTATATTTATTTTCAAGCAGAGAATTCAAAGTAAAAAGATGAGTTTTTATATCCTGCAGGCAAGCTTTTACAAAGTGCTGACTTGTAAATTTAGAACGCCCTTCCCTTTTTCTGATAAAAAGAACCAAATAACTTGGCACCCCCCACATAGAATGATTTTTTACAATCATACCGCAGTCACGCATTCTCTCAAAAAGAGCTGTAGCCTGAATATTTAAGCCTTGGTCATTATAAAAATCGGAAAAAAAAGAAATAAGTTCATCCCTGCCGTGAAAAAGCCTGCCGGTAAGACAAAGCTCTTTTATCAAAGGATAGTACTGATACAGAATTTGAAAAAAAGTTCGGTTCCCGTTATTCTTCATAATGTTTTTACAAAATGGTTATATCCGCTCCAAGTTTTTTAAAATCATCAATAAAAGACGGATAAGTTACCGCTGCCGATTCTGCTGTTGAAATAATTGTTTCACCTTCCGCTATCATTCCGGCAATAGTTAAAGCCATAACTATACGGTGATCACTATAACCGTTTACTTCAGCCCCTTGTAATTTAGGGTTTCCCTCAATAATTAAACCTTCATCAAGTTCTTTAACTTTGCACCCGAATTTTCTCAACTCATAAGCCATACAGCTGATTCTATCCGTTTCTTTGATTCTAGCCTGAGGACAATTAGTCAAGTAGGTTGTCCCCTCAGAGCAGGCACCAGCAACAGCCATAACAGGCAGAGCATCAGGAGTTGCATTCAAGTCAAATTCCATTCCTTTAAGTTTTTTTTCAGTAGAAATTACTGTTTTATTTCCTGAATGGGCAATATCTGTCCCCATCATCTGCAGATAATTGAAAACAGCTTTATCTCCTTGAAGATCAGAAAAATCTAAGTTTCTGATTGTAACTGTTCCCTGAGTTAAAGCAGCTCCCACAAGAGGAAATGCTGCAGTCGAAAAATCAGCAGGAATAAAAGAATCAAATGATTTATAGTTTTGTCCGCCAATAATATGGAAATAAGATAAATCATCTGAATACTCAATAGAAATTCCCTGTTTTGCCAGCCAACCTAAAGTTATTTCCACATAAGGAATTTCATTTAAATTCTTTACCTTTACAAATGAATCATTTTCAGCTAGAGGCAGAGCAATCAAAAGTGCTGTGACAAACTGGGAAGAAGTCCCGTCAACAACAGTTTTACCTCCCTTTGCCGGACCACATACATTCAAAGGGCATTTTCCATTATTTGACTCTACCTCTACTCCAAGTTCCTGTAATGCATTAAGAAGTTGTCCCATAGGTCTGGAACGAAGCGAATCATCTCCGTCAAAAGCAACTTCTACATTCCCCATAGCGGCAAGTGCTGTAAAAATACGAAGAGAAGTACCTGAATTTCCCATGTCAATCAGACCAGGTAAAATCTCAAATTCTCCTCCTGTACCAGTAATCATCCATACTTTCTCTTCTTTTTCAATCTTTGTACCTAAAGCTTCAGCTGCATACAACGCAGAAAGAGTATCTTCTGAAACTAAAGGACATCTGATAAAAGAAGTTCCTTCGGCAACAGAAGCAATAGCAATAGCTCTAATTGTATGAGATTTTGATCCTGGAACCAAAATTTCTCCGTTTAATTGAGATTTTCTAACTTTTATTTTCATACTATATTCCCTGAAGTCAAAATACAATCGATTTCAAATTGTCTTTATGATAAAACTCTCAAAAAATGAGTCAAATTCATAACATACAAATAATTAACGCCCGTTTAAATAATAAATCAACAAAAAATTAATTATTACTTACTGCATAATAATATACCAAATTGAAAAAATTACAATAAAAAAATACTATTCAGTAATTTTTAAGCTATCTCCATTTCAAAATGAAAAATTATTCATTATCTCCCATTTCATCTAAAACTTTTTTTAAACTCTTAAAATGAATCTTTCCAAATGAAGCAATTTTTTCTCTGCCATACTTCTCAACAACTATTTTAATTACTTTATTAACTCCAGCACCAGCTCCTTTCGGCAAAGTTATCCCTGCATCCTCTCCTAATTTATGTAGCCGTTGAACAAATTCAGCTCTTGCCAATATTGATGCTGCTGCTACTGCAAGATCGCTTTCAGCCTTGGTTCTCTGGATAAGCTTTATAGATCTCCCTTTTTTCATAAGAGCATTGATTATTTCTTTCTCATGCGCAAATTTATCAGCAATAACCTTTTGACATTCAGGAACTTTCGCAAGTAAATTCTCTAATGCCCTAGCATGCCCCCAGGCTAAAAGTTTATTCAGGTTCTCCATACTACCATATAGCCGATTATAGGCATCAGGACCTACAGGAACAACTGAATACGATTTCCCGACAATATCTTTTATTTTTTTCGCAATTTCAATAATTTTTTTATCATTTTTGATAAGCTTGGAATCCTGCACCCCAGCATTTGCCAAAAGTTTTTCTGTTTTTTTATCTATGAAAACTGCTGCAATAACTAATGGCCCGAAAAAGTCCCCTTTTCCACTTTCATCTATACCTGCATGCGGTTGACTTAAGTAAAATTCAGATTGTTGGTTATTACTATTCCCTTTTATTTTTTCACTCTTTTTTTCATACCCAAGCAAAGCTTTTCCTGTCACCTCAGGCTCAAGAGTAAACAGTACAAATTCTTCAGTATCTCTGCCTTGAACAGTAACTTTTCCACTTTTATATGCAGCTACATTCAACCCCTTCCCTGGAGATGCCCCCCAATGTGCGTAAGGCAACTCTTTAAAACCCCATCCCTTTATTTTTAACTTTTCTTCCAATATTTGAATCTCTTCTTTACTTAATTCCAGTGAATAACTTGTTATCTTTGTTGTTTTCATAAAAATTCCTTGAAAAATTTCACAGTTGCGGTATAGTTTATGCTAATCCATTTTACATTTTTAAAATGTATTTCAAATTGTTAAAATAAAAAGCGTTTTTTTGACAATTCAAGAATTTAAATTTTAATGGAAAGAAAAAAAAATGACTAAAAAAATATTATTGACATGTATTACTGTTGGCATTGTATTAAGTACATTAAGTCTTTTTGCAACAAAATCTGAGATTTCAAAATTACGCATCAAAAAGATTGCTGATATAATTAGGCGCTATAAAAACGCACATGAAAAATTATCGGACCCTTATGTGCAAGATGCTATATTTGATGAAGTTGGCAATGAACTAATCCTTGAACCAGAAGAAAAACCTAATGAAATGCCTGTTGAGGAAATTGCAAAAATCGTCAGAAAAAAAACAAAAAAACGTTTTCCTTACTCAATAAAACAGATCAGAAAAAAAGTCACAAAAGAAGCAGATAAAAGATATAAACTTGCAAAAAAACTGGATGTAATGACTATTACAGTGGTAAAGGGGCGTTCATCTTATTCTATAACCGGTGTCTTTTACGGATACGGAGTCGGTGGAAATAGTGTTAGAATTGGAGAACATAGACCAATTGCATTTTTTGATTTAGCACCGGATTCAAGAGCCAAATTTGACGAAGACTATAATACCCGACGCAAAAAAGAATACATAGACAACAAAGTAAGAAATTACTATCTTCGTAAAAATACATATATTGATAGTTTATTCAAAAAAATGCAGAAGAAAATAACAGAAGAAAATGAAGGGTTAGGATATATATACCAGTGGGGTAAATGGCGTACAGCAAAAAATATTACTGAATACCTGATTGAAAAAATGAAAACTGAACAGGATAAATCTGCAACTGAAGAAAACCTGGCAGTGGACGATGAAATGGATAGTGTAGATTTTGATGATACAAACAGCGATGAAAACCAAACATCCTCTAATGAAGAAAACCCGGAAGAGAAAAAAGAGAATATTGGAACCGCTTCAGAAAATCTGGAACTTGCCAAATTAATGTCAACTATCGAAGAACGCCAGCTCGAGATTGCAAGTTCTCAATATGAAGTAGATGCAGATCAGGGAGTGGTCATAAACAAAAAGCGGATTCTTTGGGGATTAACAGTTGATGAAATAAATATGATTCTTCGCGATGAATTGAAAAATACTCCTAACAACGATGAAGTTGGAGCTTACTATAGCCAAACGATTACTTTTGAAAAAGGTGCGCGTAAATCACTAAAACTTTACTATATCAATAAGACATTCTACAAGGTCGAAATTGACTACAAAATTGGAATACCTAAAGCAATGAAACTTCTCTGGACAAAATTTAATGACCGGTACGGAGAATCTCTAGAATCCAAAAAAATGAAGGAAGATGAAAAAGCGCGCATTGAGCGTTTAGCAGCTATTAAAAATTTATGCCCTAAAGATAAAAAAGGTAAAGATACTCATAAATGGGACAAGAAAACAGGTAAGTGTAAAAAATGTGGAGTATTGAAAAAAGATTTATACCCAGCTCCTCAACCTCTTGATCAGATATATACATGGCCTGGTAAAATAACAACTGCGGTCTTAAAAGTATCAATGACTCCGGATCAGCAGTTTTCAAGCTTTGTGCTAATAAAAGAAAATAAAAGTCTGAAAAATGATATGGAAGCAATTATAGAAGCTGAAAAAAAGAAAAAAGCTGACGAGGAAAGTAGAAAGGTTCTCGAAGAATATCAATCAGAAGAATACTAATCTGTCTAATAATTCTTGACAGTGTATATATTTAAGGAAAAATTAAAACAATGGCGTTTTTGGTATATGATACAGAAGAAAAAACAATAGCTATTCCCATAAAAATAACAGATCAGGCATTTATGATAGGTAGAAGTATGGATAATTCTTTATGCCTGAGAGAAGATTCAATGATAAGCAGACATCATTGTGCTATATATCAAGACCATGATAATGGACATTTTTTTCTAAAAGACTTAAATTCAAGCAATGGAACTGTAGTAAATGAATTAGTCCTACACGGAGAAGCTCATGCGATAAGCGATATGGATCAACTAACAGTTGGAAATATGAACTTTGTTTTTATTTCTCTATCGGAAGTCCCATATGAAAAAAATCAATCACACATTATACAGGTTAATTCTCCTGTCCCGGATATCTCGTCTCCTGAAAATTCTATGATGCTTGACACCGTTCACTTTGATGCAGAACCACCACAGAAAACTTCTATACTCCAAATGGAAAATAGCAACTTCCCCGATATTGACGGCTATGAAATTATAAATGAAATTGGAAAAAGTAAATGCAATTACTCCACTACATACCTGGCATATAATACTTCTATTAAGCACAGCGTGGTTGTGAAGGTTTTTAATGCATCAAAACTTCCACCGTCAGTAAAAGATAAATTCTTGAACTATGTTAGAATTGCCGCAAAATTACAACATCCTAATATCATATCATATATCAATGCTGGTGTCTCAGATAATTTCTGCTACTTAACTATGCAGTATGCGGAACACTATAGTCTGAAAAATACTCTCGCCACAGAAGGAAGAATCTCCGAAAATAAAGCAATAAAAAATATAATAAAACTTGCTGAAGCTATACAATTTGCAAATCAGAAACATTCCCTTCATTATAATATTTCATTAAATAATATTCTGTTATTAAAAAATGGAGAACCAATGCTTACCGATTTTGGACTGGCTGAATGGATAGCTGAAGCCTATCAAGTAAACCGAAAATACTTTTTTGGCTCGACTACAAATATGTCTCCGGAACAAATGCTAGACCAGCCATTAAATTGGACTTGCGATCAATATGCATTGGGTACAATATTTTATGAAATGATTGTAGGAAAGCCTTGTTTTGATGCTCCTAGTATTTATGCATTGATAGAAAAACATCTTAGAGAAAAAGTCAGATTCCCATCGGATATTTCCATCTCGACCAAAACAAAAGATATAATCATTCAAATGATGGGTAAGACTCCTCAAGATAGATTCGATTCCTGGCATAAACTTATAACAGCATTAACACTGGAACCGAAAAAAATAAAGAAAAAAACAGCATTAAAACCACTTGGTTTGAAAAAAGATCTGAAACAAAAACGCAAAAAATCATTACGGAAGTAAAAATTAAAATTATTGATAGGAGAAAAAAATGCTGAAAAAATTATTCATATTATTAATATTGGCCGGAATTGTAGGAGTTGCTTTATATCCTATAATTTCAAAACGCAAAGCCGAGGAAGCATTTAATAATCCATCAAAGGCGAATCCGCAAAAAATAAAAGAAGCAATTATGCTCCAAAAAGATTTTCAGAACTACAAAGGAGCTGGAAATCTATCAGAAAAAGCTGTAATTTACCTTCCCGAATCTAAACAAATTCCTTTTTTTGTTTATAACGCTGCATTATGTGCAGAAAAAGAAGGCAATGCGCAAGCCGCAATTTATTGGTACGGAATATTTATAAAACGCTTTCCTAAACATGACTGGTTCAATCAGGCATCACACCAATTAGAAGTATTAAAAGGCTTACACGGCAATTAATAATGAAAAAATTATTTTTTTTGTTTTTACTTTTTGGAGGAATAAATGCTCTGCAGGCTCTTACTATTGAAGACTCTGTTATTAAAATATATTGTGCATCTCAGTCATATTTATTTGACAGACCCTGGCGTAAAACTGAAGTAAGACTTTCTCGCGGAACTGGTTTTATTACTAAAGGAGGAAAAATCCTTACTAATGCCCATGTAGTTAGTGATGCAAAATATATCGAAATTCAAAAATTCCGCGGTGAAGGTAAATATATCGCAGAAGTAGAATATATATCACATGGATCCGATTTGGCTTTACTCAAAGTTAAAGATGATAAATTTTATAAATCAGTTACTCCGTTAGAATTTGGAAAAATGCCGGAATTAAATAGTGTAGTAACAACTTATGGTTATCCTCTTGGGGGAATGCAGCTCTCGGTAACCAGAGGAGTTGTAAGCAGAATTGAAATGCACACTTATTCTCATTCAGGCGTTGAACAGCATATGACAATACAAACAGATGCGGCAATTAATCCGGGTAATTCAGGGGGACCTGTAATTCAGGACGGAAAGGTTGTAGGTATTGCATTTCAAGGCTTAAGTGATGCCGAAAATGTAGGCTATTTAATCCCTGCAATTGTAGTAAAACAGTTTTTAGCTGATATTAAAGACGGCTCAATTGATGGCTTCAGTGATCTTGCTATTGATTTCAGATACGATTGTGAAAACCCTTCAGTAAGAAAAATTTTAGGATTACCAAATAATCTGACAGGCATTCTTGTCACTAAATTGTTTCCCAATATGCCCGCATGGAAATTATTAAAAAAAATGGATGTTATAACAAAAATTGAAGGAAAAAAAATCAGTAACGATGGTTTTATATACCTGGATAATCGAAAAATAAACTTTCAGGAAACCGTTGAAAGACTACAAGTAAACAGCAAAATTCATCTGAATGTATGGCGTAATAAAAAACTTATAAAAGTAGTAATACCTGCAAAAGCATGGAAAATGAAAATCAATCTTGCAAATCCCTATGGTGTAATTCCAAATTATTTTATTTTTGGAGGTTTGGCATTTACTCCGCTTTCTAAAGGCTATGTTTCTGCCGTTGGAGGCTGGCAAAGCCTTCCGCTTCCTGTAAAAGTCTTATATGCAAATGCATCTATGGAAGAAAAATATGCAAAATATAAAAATTTCCCGGTTCTAACAACAATTCTCCCAGATGAAATTAATGTCAATATGGATCAATTTACAGGATATGTTGTCGATTCTGTTGATGGCAAAAAAATATACAGCATGAAAAATCTCAAAAAAATTCTTGAAAATTCAAACAATGATATTATAGAAATTAAATTCATGGATAAAGATGTACCACTGATTATATCAAAAAAAGATGCTGTTTCAAAAGGACCTTATATCCTTAAAAAATACCACATCGCATCAGGAGAAAAATTATGAAAAAAATATACTCATTTATTTCAGTAATCATCTTCTGCTTTCTCTCTGATCTTACTCTTAAAGCTGAACAAAACTTAAAAGATAAACTAAATAATTCAATCGTCCTAATAACTACAACTTATCAGGTCCCGTCATTCTACGACCCGTGGCGTTGGAATCCTGCAAATACAAAAAGTGGACAAGGTATTATTATTGCACCTAATATGGTATTAACCTTGGCTGATAATGTAAAAAATGCAACTTTAATTCAAGTAACAATCAATACAGAGCCTGTACCTGCAAATATGAAAATAAAGGCAATAGACTTAAATTCTAACCTGGCATTGCTTGAAGGTGTACTCCCTAAAAATGCTAAACCTGTTACAATTTCAAAAATATCAGCATTTAACAAAAATGATGATGTTAAATTTTTCTGGAAAAATGATCAGGGGACTTTAATGGGAGGAACTGCAATGCTTGAACGCATTGAAGCAAGATATTTATCAAATGCCTCTATTCAGCCTCAAACCGTTCACCGTGCCATTCGCTCAAGCTACCCTAATCTCTCTTTTGGAGTTCCAGTTTTTGATAAAAATGATAACTTTTACGGTTTGGCATTAAGAGGCGGTACTGAATATGAATTTTCAATATTAACTGCAGATATAATAAACAGAGTCTTCAATTTAAAAACTTGTACAAAAAATACTCCAACTGCAATAGCTGGATTTAAAACTGCTCCATTAACACAAGTTTATTTCAGAAAAAAACTTGGACTGACAATGCAGGACGGAGGTTGTCTGATTTCTAAAGTTTATGAACAAGGCTCTGGGATAGACCAAATTAAATCAGGTGATGTATTAATCGAAGTTGACGGAAAAAAACTCGACCCATGGGGCAAATATGAAAATAGTAGCCATGAAATGATATATTTTAAACATTTGTTTGCAAACCATTATATTACTGAAACAATGCCAATAACAATTATTAGAAAAAAGAAAAAATTAAATATTAATTTAAAATTAGCATCCATTGATGATAATAAGTGGCTTATCCCAAGAAATCTTGAGAAAAAACAAATCCCTTACCTTATACGAGGTGGATTTGCATTTATCCCCATGACTCTTTCTTTTCTACAGGAATGGGGCAATCGCTTTATGGATAATGGACCATTAGCTCTTATCGAAAGCTTCAGTCAAAATAAATATAAAATAAAAACGAATGAATGCAATGAACTGATTATCCTAGCAAGAGTTCTTCCTCACCCATCAAATATTGGCCTTCAAAGCCTCGGAAATACTGTTATAAGTAAAGTAAATGGTGAAAATTTAAAGAATCTTACACAATTAAAAGAAATTTTGGACTGTAATAAAAATAAAATTGTAAAATTCTCTCTTGCTCCAGGTGATATACCTTTGTGGGTTAATTCAGATTCATTGAAAAATGCGGATCAAGATATTAAAATGCAATATGGAATAGATAAACTCGAACATTTTACACAGGAATAAAATAAATGCCGGATAACAAAAAAATACTAGTTAGATTTGCTCCATCACCAACAGGAAAAGTACATATTGGAAATATTAGAACAGCTATATTTAACTGGCTCTATGCAAAACATACTAATGGTAAATTCCTTATAAGAGTCGAAGATACTGATATAGAAAGATCAACGACTGAGGCAATAGAAAAATTGTTTGAATGCTTGGAATGGCTTAACATTGATTATGCTGAAAAACCTGTATACCAAACAGAAAATGTTAAAATACATAAAAAAGCAGCAGATTCATTGCTTGAAAAAAATATGGCATATTATCCACCTCAAACAAAAAACGAAAATTCACCTTTAATTTTCAGAATTCCATGGAACACTGAAAAAATACCAAATGTAGAAATTGGAGAAACTGCTGAACTTATACTTCATTCAAATGAATTACTTAAAATTTCATCTGCTGGTCTCAATTTTGCACAGGTCAGCAAAAAAGGAAAACCTATTCCCTCGGCCGCATCTCTAGCCGGCTTTCTAAACCTGAAAGCCTTTAATAAGGAAAATGAATGTATCTTTGATATTAATGAACATATTCACTCCATTTTAGAAAATAATAAACATTTTGAACTCGAAAATGTAGAAAAAATCACTTTTACCCGCCGAACTGTACAATTTAATGATAAAGTAAAAGGTTTATTAACAAAACCTTTAGACTCAATAAAAGATTTTGTGATTGTCAGAAGTGATGGGACTCCAATTTTTCATCTGGCAAATGTAATCGACGATGCAGAACAACAAATCTCATGTATTATTCGCGGTGACGATCATGTTGAAAATACTTACAGACATATCTTTCTCTTTAATGCTCTAGGATATAATATCCCTGAATACGCTCACTTGCCAATGATCGTCAATAAAAGCGGCAAACCTTACAGCAAAAGAGATGGCGATGCTTTCGTTGGAGATTTTAAATTAAAAGGCTTTTTACCAAATGCACTTTTTAATTTCCTTGCTTTGCTTGGATGGTCTCCTGGAGACGATAGAGAAAAAATGTCTATGCAGGAACTTGCTGATTCATTTTCTCTTGAAAGAGTCCTCAGCTCTCCAGCACAATTTGATATAAATAAACTTACAAATTTAAACTCAAAGTATATAATAGAATTAACTGATACTGCATTTATAGATAAAATTATAGATTATGCTGAGTTAACATCTCTAAATGAAGTTTTAGAATGGTACAAAAACGATAAAGATACTTTTTTAAAAGTCGCTTCCTTAATGAAAGAAAGAACAAAACTTCTTTCTGATGTCTCCTCATGGGAAACTTTCTTTACAGATAAAATATCTTATGATTCTAAAACCTTAAAAAAACATATTAAACAGGATTTTATAGATTTACTTCCTTCATTAATCTCCGGATTTTCAGATTTGGAAAATTTTTCAGAAGAAAATATCAATTCATTTCTCCGCTCATTTGAAAATAAATATGAATTATCGCAGGGAAAAATTAATAGACCTTTAAGAGTCGCTGTTACATCTCTTCCTTCCGGACCGGATTTAGTGAAAACCCTTTCTGTTTTAGGGAAAAAAATTATTATTCAAAGATTAAACTTTTTAACACAGGAAATTGTATAATATTTTTTTTATAAAAATTATATTTTAGACTATTCTCAGGAATTTTGAAAGCATGAATTTGGCAAATAAAATTACAGTTACTAGAATTATAATGGTATTTATTTTTCTTGTTATATGCAATATCGATGAATATATACGCCCCGCAAATGTTCAATATTGGTGGCGCGTTATTGGACTAATATTCATTATGATTGCCGCTTTAACTGATATACTAGATGGATACATTGCAAGAAAATATAATATTGTAACTGATTTCGGAAAATTAATTGACCCGCTAGCTGATAAAATATTTATGGTCACAGCATTTATTATGCTGGTAAATAAACAATTCCTTCCTGGCTGGGTCGCTGTAGTGGTTCTTTCTAGAGAATTCCTGGTTACCGGTCTTAGACTACTTGCGGCAAATAAAGGTATTGTAATTCCTGCCGATATGACAGGAAAAATTAAAACACTAGCTCAAATGGTGTTTTTAGGCGTAGGTGGTTCTATTTGGGTAGGATGGATACCTGAACATGCAACTGATAGCATATTATGGAAAATTTATTACTCTCTAACTGCTGCTTTAACTGTATATTCAGGACTCATATACTTTATAAAAAATTATCACCTTTATAAAGAAAAATAAAATAACATTATTTCAGAAAGGATAATATAAATATGGCTGAAAATTCAGATAATATAAAAATGGCTGAAGTTGACTTTGAATGCTTCGAGAAAGAATGTCAAGGTGTTATTTCTTTTAACCTGAAATCCGCACTGAATAAACAGTTTCAGGCAATATGCCCCAAATGCCACAGATCTTATAAATTTGACTCTGAATTAAAAGAAAAACTTGTAAAGTTAAATGACCTTATTGCGGCAATCAGAAAAGCTGAAGATATTCTCGGATCATGCAGCGTCGCTGTCGTACTACCAGAAAAAACAGTCAAAGTCCCCTACGCACTGCTCCTGACAAGACTCAATACCATGATAACATTAAGCCTGAATAATAAAGATGTCGATTTCCATTTCAGAGTTGAACCGGCTTCAGAAAAAACCTTCAGGTAAATATTTTCTGCAAAGTTGTGATTCTCTATTTGACTTTTTTAAAAATAAATATTACATTGAACATGTAATTTGCTTATGCGCCCATAGCTCAGTTGGTAGAGCAAATGACTCTTAATCATTGGGTCGAAGGTTCGAGTCCTTCTGGGCGTACCATTTTTCCTTATCAAAAAATTTCTAACTCTACCCTTTCTGAACAATTTCTGTTATATTGATAATTCTATGCTGTATGTTCTTTAATCATAATTATACATCCACTCTCTTTTTAGAGGATAATATGACATACCTTTCCACTGGTGATTTTTATTGTCGTCAGTGAGTAAATATAACTGTCGTTATACGACCGAAATTGAGAATTTTAAATATCCTTAGATAAATCAGCAGGGTGAAGATTCAACCTGTCTTCGGATTTTATGTTTGTTATCAATACATTTTTGGATTTCTCCTCAAGGAAGCAGTTGTAAAGTTTGTGCAACCATAGTACTTTTCATCAAGCACCTCTTTTTGTAGTTTTTATTACCAAAATTAATACTATACAATGGGAAGAGCTTTTTCTCAATTAAAAATTCTTCCGTCTCAATTACCCGTTCCTTCTTCCAGTCAGGTCACGAATTCGGGCTCCTGCAGTCAGAATCAACATCTTTTACATACGGTTCTGTCTCTTTCCCGCCTCTCTCTGTATCTTATAATTACGATCCAAATGGAAAAATAACTTCCTTATCTTACCCGGATACTGACGGAAAAAACAACCTCTCGCTCTCTTACTCATACACTCACGGCGGTCTGCCGGAAAAAATATCCGATAACTCTAATAACGAGATATTCTCAATATCCTACAATGATAAACTACTCCCTGTCACCGAAAAATTCTCAGGAACAATGGATTTAAATTTCTCGTACGCTTCCGAAGCACTCGCTCTAGTCAGCTCAATTTCTAAAAATAATAATACTGATCTGGTCGCTTTCTCATACAATAAAAACGCCCTCAAAAAATCTGTCACTCAATACCCGGAAAAAAATATTAAAAATAAATCCAGTATAAAATATGACAAACTTTTCAGAGTCACTGAAATAAAAAACGGAAAACATAATGTTTTCAAAAGTGAAGCCGTTTCTCTCGATAAATTCGAAAACAGAACTCAAGCTGTTATCGACGGTGTCAAAGTCTCTTATGTACCAACTCTACACAATCAGTACAAATCATACTCGGCTCCTCTATTTATCAGAGCCTGGACCGGAGGAACTGCTTCAATGCTCTTCTCCCTCAAGGAAGCTAAGTTTAACTTCCAGCCGGATAAATTTAACACACACGGTGATTACACTAAAGAAGCAGGATTCATCTTCTCTCCTTCCACTAGACACGGATTCTCTTACGATGCCTCAAAAGATGCTGTAAAAAGAAAAAAATCACCAGGCACTGACTTCTTACATAAAACTTTTATCCCCCTTAAACAGGGCTCTTTCTGGAAAACGGTCATGCCTAACGGAAAATATACTCTCAAAGTCGTTGCAGGTGATCCTAAATTAAAACAACAGGAATCTTATAAACTTATCCTCAACAGCGAACAAATCCCTTTCATGGATAAAACAGTCTCTCCGGCAAAACCTTTCGCTGAAATGTCTGTAAATATAACCGTAACTAACGGTTATGTTCAAATTTCAGTACCAGACAACGCTCCGGACAGGGTTAAAATTAATTTCATCGAAATTACTCCAATCCCTCCGGCTATACCGAATAAAGTGTTTTTCTCTTACGATAAAAACGGAAACCTAGCCGAAGATTCAGCATTCCTCTACTCATGGTCTGATTCATCCAAAATGACCTCCGCAACTAATAAAATGGCAAATGTCAATCCTATGATCCCTCAGTCGGTTTCATATGCATATGACCCTCTCGGAAGAAGAATTCTCGTAAAATATAACTGGAACTCCAATACTACGGACAATCATTGGAAAGACTATATTATCTCTTATAACGGATTCCTACCGATCCAGCAGTCATATATCTCAGATGACGGTAAAATAACAGGTATCAAAGCCAGATTCTTCTACAATAATGCAGGACAAATTATTAAAGTACAAAAAGATACGGATTTCGACGGTGTTTTAGATAAAACATACTTGCCAATCCTCGACGACCGTGGTACATTAATAGGTGTTGCCGATGAATACGGTACGCTCATTGAAAAACTCTATTACAACTCCACCGGACTGATGAAGTCATTTACTCAGGATCCTGTAACAGGTGATTGGGTGCAGACTCTCAATTCCGCAGGAAATCCTCTCAGAGAATCAAAATATCTCCCCTTCGGCTGGACTGGAATGTACAAAGACCGTTTCACTGGTCTCTATCATACGCAGTACAGAGAATACGACCCGGTTCACGGAAGATGGCTCTCAATTGACCCCGCGGGATATCGAGATGGCTTAAACCTCTACGCTGCATATATGGGAGTGAATGGGATAGATCCGTTGGGATTGGCAAGCAAGGATGTTGACAAGAGACTTATTGAGAAAATTCAGAAAATAGCGACAGAAGTTCAAAAACTTAAGGTTCCAAAAATATATGATAAATATAAAGGGAATCAATTTTATGATGCAATCGTAGGAGCTTGGAGGCACCGTCAATTTGAGACTAAATTGAATGCTTTAGGTGATTCTAGAATTCTAACTGAAGCCAGAATTAAAGAGTTAGGAATAATTGGAGGAAGGGCAGATGTCGCTATTCCAGATGTAATAATACTTAAAAACGGCGAAAATGTTGCAGATATAAAAAAGGGAATGTCTATAAGAGGTAAAGTTGATGCCGTGGTAGATTTGAAGACAGGAAAAAAAGGTATAACATCAGAATGGGGAGAAAAAGTCGCAAAAAGATTGGGGATAGGAATAGAAGATATACATGCGGTCGGAAAGGGAAGGAATTTATCAAAATCATTTGCTACAGCGACTAGAAGGGGACGATTGGCAAGAAGTGCTCTAAAAAGGGGGCTGGCAAAAACATTAGGAACCGCGATCGCATTTGCAGGAGTTTATCTAGCATGGCAAGATGCGAAAGCGCAAAACATGAGTGATAAACAAGCTGCTCTATATGCCGCATCTTCAGTTGTTGGAGGGGACTTGGTATATGATGCGATGAAAAGCGGGAGTGCTAAATATTGGGCTTTGGCGAACTATATGGCGAGAGAAACAGCCCCCGGGAAACATGTAAATACTATAAGAAATGCGGCGACAGGCAAATTCAGCGGTTCTGGTCCGTCTGTTGATGCCACGGGAAGACGCTTGGATGCCCTTATGAGGCAAAAAA
>Ga0256913_10000095_pt1 | contig 38635 bp, 26 predicted proteins | sample Axial_MatmetaG_FD_185970 | JGI IMG/M metagenome (GOLD analysis project Ga0256913, IMG submission 185970) | Deep-sea worm associated microbial mat communities from Axial Seamount, Juan de Fuca Ridge, Pacific Ocean - Axial_Mat | ecosystem: Environmental > Aquatic > Marine > Oceanic > Microbial... | reverse complement strand
GCCATTGCTGAAGTAGAAAAAGAATTTGGTTATAAATAAACTGGAGAAAAATAATGGATATAAGTAACCAAGGTTTGACCGTTCTAGACTGGATAATAATTATTGGTTATGGTATCGGAATGCTGGCGATTGGCTTTTATTTTTATCGTAAAAATAAAAGTGTAGATGATTATATGTTGGGTGGAAGGGAAATGAAATCTTGGAAAGTTGGGATTTCACTTTTTGCAACAATGTTCAGCGCAATAACATACCTTTCATTGCCCGGAGAAGTAATAAAATATGGACCTATGATATTTTTAATGTTAACGGCCATACCATTTATTTATATAGTTGTTGCTTATCTATTTATCCCGTTTATAATGAAACTTAAAGTTTCTAGTGCTTATGAGTTATTGGAAAAAAGATTGGGTTTGCAGAATCGTATTCTCGCTGCGATTTATTTTTTAATTATGCGCATACTCTGGATGTCGGTAATTCTCTACATGGTAGCGGAAAAAATAATTATTCCTGTTATGGGCTGGTCTGAGCAGAGCGCTTTGATATTAAGTATTGTGATGGGAATAATTACAATAACTTACACTTCTATCGGTGGCATAAAGGGAGTAGTATTAACAGACGTTATACAATCATTTATTTTGTTTTTTGGAACCATTTTAGCCATTGTAATAATTATTAGTCAATTAGGGAGTGTATCGGCAATCATTCCTTCAGAATGGCCCGATCATTGGGCACCTTGGGTTTTTTATGATACAAATGCCCGTGTAAGTTTAGTAACTGCATTTATTGCTGCGTTTAGTTGGTTTGTATTTACTGCCGGTTCCGATCAAATGTCTATTCAACGATGTTTAGCCACAAGAGATGTAAAAGCAGCACGTAAAATGTATCTTAGTAATTTAGTTGTTGATACGATGGTTCAATTATTATTGCTTGTTTTGGGTTTTAGTCTTTATGCATATGTTAAAATGAATCCAGCATTTTTATCGGGGGGAAAATCCATTCTAGATAGTGCTGATAGTTTATTCCCACGCTTTATAGCACATGGTTTCCCAGCTGGAATTTCTGGTTTGGTTCTTGCCGGATTACTAGCTGCTGCAATGTCCAGTCTATCCTCGGGAATTAATTCCTCCTCTCTCTCTGTCGTCAATGATTTTATATTGAGATTAAGCAAAAAAACTATGACCGAGGCTGAAAAAGTAAAAATATCAACAATTATTTCATTTGTAATAGGTGTTATCATTGTACTATTAAGCCTAATTATTGGGAATATCAAAGGTAATTTGCTTGAATTGACTTTTAAGACTGTTAACTTACTAGTAGCTCCACTATTTGTCCCGTTTTTCATGGCAATGTTTGTTAAAATTGCTAAACCATCTGCAACATTTGTAGGCACGCTCTTATCAGGTATTATTGCCTTATTCATTAGTTTTTCACAAGAAATTTTTTCAATTACTATATCCTTTTTATGGATTATGCCAATTTCATTTTTAGTCGGTGTTATTATTAGTTTTGTTTTAAGTCTTATCTCATCTGAAGAAATTAAAGTAATTGATGACTAAACTATTATAATTAACTTGTAATACTTATTAGGGAGTGATTTATGTATCGTAAAGTAATTATGATTTTAATATTCAGTATTCTGGATGTTTTTCGTGATCAATCAGTTGAAGGAAATGTATTCCCCATGCTACTGTGTTACATTCGGATTGACTGACAAAAAGGCAAAGTTATGGGATGGGAAATTACTCCCTTCTGCCGGACAAAAGCTAAAAGTTGTGGAAGACCTATTAGGTAATAATATCTATAAAGGATTTAGCATAAATTCCGGTCCGGAACCGAATATGCAAAATGATCAAGTGTTAAGCGATACATTAATACGTTAATTATCTCAAGGGTTCCATTACCGGCGAACTTATATCACCGGACGAAGGAATACACGCATAAAGAAATTCCACTTAATATTTCAATAAAGAGTTTTAAAATCAAGGAAGGAATAATTTGATAAAGAGAGTAATTATCGGGTTAATAGTTGTATCTTTAATCGGTATATCTTGTGTTAGCAAAGATGATCATGATATAGCTGTTGTTGTTCGAAGTGACGCTACTGACTTGGAGCATTTTGCTGCGGAGGAATTGTGTTCCTATATAAACAAGTTATACGGAAAGAATGTACAACCGTCAACTCAGTCTGATGATGCCAAAATGGTATTCTATGTGACGACGAAAGCACATATTCCGGGAAAAGCTCAAATCTCTTTGCCTAATCTTACCGATCAAGGTATCTTTATTCATCCTTTCTGGCAGAACGACGAGCAAGGTCTTGTTTTAACAGGGGGAAGCCCGGTAGCAGTATTGTGGGCGGTGTATGAACTAGTAGAACGTTGGGGTGTTCGTTACTTAATTTATCAAGATGTATTTCCAGAATCGCCGGGACAACTTACTTTTCCCAAATCAGACATTTATCTTGAACCCAACATGCGCATTCGAACTTGGCGACTTGTAAACGATTTAGCAGCCGGACCCATTTCATGGACTTTGAAAGGAAATAAACATTTTTTACGCCAAGTTGCTAAGATGAAATATAACCGAGTGCTGCTATCGTTATGGCCTGCACAACCGTTCGTCCATTACAGTTTTAAGGGAATGGAAAAGCCTGCTCCTCTATTCAATTTTGGTGAGAAATATCCCATTGATAATGAAACAGTTGGTCATGAATATTTCAAAGAATATTTCGAAAAAAATAAAACCGAGTTTATAAATCCGGATTTTATTGGGGCAGATACGCAAGAAGAACTTGAAAAGCGCGCTACTAATCTGGTTCATGGTATTATGGCTGAAGCAAAAAATCTTGGTATGGAAACGGGAATTATAATACAACCGTTTGAGTGGCCGAAAGAATTTATGAAGGTGTTACCAGGTTCTGAACCAGTACATCAGCTGGGTAGTCTTACAGCGGGGCCTGGTAAGTCACAGTCAATGAACGACCCGTTATTACGTGAGATGGTTGCTACAATTTTTCGTGCTTACGTGGAAACTTATCCCGAAGCTGATTACGTTCAAGTGGGTATGCCGGAGCACCGCGGCTGGACAGGGCAAGCAAGACATGCATATGAAATCCTTACAAAAAAATATGGTGTTGATGAGCTTGGGACATTTGATGAGCTATGCGCTCGCGCACGTTCTCGTACATCTTTTCCCGATGGCGGGAAACGCGTAGAAACCATGGTCAAGAGCGATCTTTCTTCGTTAGCATTTTTTGATTCGTTAATTGACGAGAAGAATTTACTTGCGAAAGTTGGTGGAGGTCCGGATGTGAAACTCATATATAGTGGTATTGCAGCAGAACTTTTTCCGTTACTGGCAAAGATGATACCCGAAGGGGGAGAGGTACTCAGTTTTATAGACTATACGGCAAGCCGGCAACTTAAGCAGCGTGAGTTATTACAACAAAGACCGCCTAAAGGACTGCCGGTAAGTCTTTACTTTACACTGGCGGATGATAACGTCGGAGTACTGCCACAACTGGCAACAGGCTCGCTTAGTGAAGTTATGAAAGAAATACGTAGGAGTGGCTGGAGTGGATTCTGCACACGCTATTGGACAATCGGTGATTTGATGCCTACTATACATTTCCTATCCATGGCTAGCTGGGATTCCACCACAACCCCAAAAAGTGCTTATGTTGATCTCTTTACGAAAGTAACCGGACCGGAAGCAGTTAAACCGGTGCTTCATGCATTGTCCATTATAGAAGAAATCACTAAAGGGTTAGACGATTACGGTCTTGGCTTTGGATTTCCAATACGAGATATGATGACAAAACATTATAAAGCGGGCGGGCTACCTGACCCTATAAAAGCAGACCATCAACGATATCGAGATGTTCTTGCATCACTACGTGTTGCCCGTGAAAAAAGTATCCCTAGTGGTTATGCTTTATTAGATTATCTCATTGGACGTGTCTTTTTTGCGGTGCGTTATCTTGACGCTGCGCAAGCCTACGGTGAAACATCTCTGGCAGAGAAAGCCGGGAAGCACGAAGAAGCAGTTAAACACATTAACGATGCCTATACAGCAATTCGCGAAGCTATTCAATCATGGGCAGATGTTGCAAAGGACCATGGTGATTTGGGTGCTGTTGCATTATTGAATGAATATTGTTATCGTCCTATCAAATCCAAGCGTGAGGAACTGTTACAGTGATATTTGTAGTTCAGAACAGCAGATGTTTGATAAGCGATGATTCTCAAAACATAATTGTATAACGCTCATGTCAGTCACATTTCTACTAATAAGATTCAATATGGATAAGTCTAAATTCCAATTAGAAAAGGTGTGCAATTATTAGTGCACAAAAAGGATATTACCATGTTTAGAAAAATTAAATAATTAAAAAACTAAGAACAAAGGAATAACAATGAAACTAAAAATTCATCATTCCAACAGACATTTTGATTATATCAAATTATCATATAGAAGTGCTTCATTCATTTTAATGTTAATGCTTATGCTTATTTCATGTACAGAAGTAAAAGAAACAAATCAAAAAGATTTTTTTCCGGGGGAATATCCGGGCAAAGTAAAGTTAAGTCTTAATAATAATGAAATTATCTTAAGCAACAATGCCATTCAAACCACTTGGAAAAAAGAAGATAATTCCATTGTGCTTTCAGAAGTTAAAAATAAATATGATGGTGATATCGTGAACATGGAAAAAGTTACGCTATTTGCCATTGAACTAGCTGATGGACGACAACTTTCCAACCGTGACTTTAAACTTCAAGGGGAATTAAAAGTTTTAAGTCTTGAAGTCTCTGACAGTTTACCAACAAAAGCATTAAGTTTTCCGGGTAAAGAAATTACTGGGACGTTTCTTGACAAAAACAAAAATATCTCCATTCAATGGGCAGTACGGCTTAGAGAAGGCTCTAATTACATTAGACAGCATATTAGTATAAAAGCACTTAAAAAAAATGTAAATGTTGAAAAAATTATCTTTTTTGATGGTAAGTTAAAGGGAGCAGAATATGCGGGCTCGGTACTGGGTTCGCCCATTACATATCATAATTTTTTCTTTGCTTTGGAACATCCAATTGCTCAAAGTAAAGCTTTTTATTTAAGACCCCTTGGTAGTATAAAGTATGAACCAATTGATGTGACTGATATTATACAGTCTTCGGGCAAATATGTCCTTTGTTTTGAACACGGTATGGGAAATGATAATTTCAATATCCAATCAGTTTCATTTATTGAAAACAATAAAACGATAAGCATTGATAAACATCCTGTTAATGGAAAAGGCGGGAACAATTTTTATCATTTAAATATAGTGAATTACAATCCTAATAATAAATACTTGTTTTACATTAAGTTTATCAACAAAGAGAATGCAACAGGATTTTTTCATATTTATAAAAAGAACAATGACTTGTTGAATTTTTACAAGGTATATGAAAGAGAATTGAAAGTTGGTAAATCCATTCCCGAATCATCGGTAATAGGTGTAGCTCCTGAAGGTCAGCAAAGGAGGGCATTTTTATACTATATTGAACGCGAGCGTGCCAGACCTTATAAGCAATTTCTACATTACAATTGCTGGTGGGACATAGTTTCCGATAAAAAGTCCGGCTTCAATTCACATAAATTAATAGAGCGCATGCATGCATGGTATAAATATTTTATTAAACCTTATGGTGTACAATTGCAGTCTTTTGTTTTTGATGATGGCTGGGATAATCTCGACAGCATTTGGTACTTTGATCCTGTCAGTTTCCCTGATGGTTTTACACCTGAGGCGGAATTAAGTAAAAAATATAATTCAGGTATCGGAGTGTGGATGTCGCCTTTTGGTGGTTACACTACAAGAAAAAGTAGACGTATGAAGACAGCTGCACGAGAAGGATTGGAAACCAATAGCAAAGGATTAAGCCTTGCAGGGAAAAATTATTTCAATCGCTTTTTGGAACGCTCGCTGGATATGCTTGATAATTATAAAGTTAACTATTTCAAATACGATGGTTTTGGAGGGGCTGACCCAAAATATTTGCCTGATATGGAAGCGGGGACAAGAATAATAAAAATATTAAGGCAGCATAATCCTGATGTTTTTATAAATGTTACTACCGGTTCGTGGCCATCACCGTTTTGGCTGAAATATGCCGATTGCACTTGGCGCGGTTCCGGTGATTTATACAATGCAGGTGTTGGCAGCAAAACACAAAAATTTATGACTTATCGTGATGGAACTTTACACAACAATGTCGTTAAACGTGCTCCATATTATCCTTTAAACTCAATAATGGTGGGAGGCATCGCTTATGCTAACCTTGGACTTCCTGCGAAATATATAGATGATAATAGGAAAGATTTTAGAGATATGGTTTGGTCATATTTCGGAGCGGGTTCCGAATTACAAGAATTGTATATTAGTTACGACCGTATGAAACCCGAATTATGGGAAATATTGGCTGAAGCTGCCAAATGGGCAAAATCAAATGAGGATATTCTGTACGATGTACACTGGATTGGCGGAAGTCCAATAAATCTGGAGGCGTATGGTTTTGCAGCATGGAAACAGGGTAATGGAATACTAACTATACGTAATCCTTCCGATGAACCGCAAAAGTTTATTTTAGATTTGAAAACTCTTTTTGAGATACCTAACAGTAATCCACAAAAATATACTTTGATAAATAAATTGAATACCGGAAATAAAACTTTAGAAGTATTCACAGACAAACCTTTAGAGATAACACTTAAACCATTTGAACTCGACGTTTTTGAAGCAAAGTGTCTTTATTAAAATAGGTTTGCATACAGAGAGAAATTAAAAAAAAATAAAAATTATTTATTGAAATTATAGTATAGGCATCAATATGACTACAACATTCCAGAGACATAAGGCAACTATTACTGAAGAACAGAAAGTAATAAAAACATATCCATATTCAGATCCGGATCCGGTCCCAAGTAGTATAAATAAATCTAAGATTTATCCATTCTACAAATTTGATGGATACAGCTTTAAGGGAAGGGAAGCATCCTGGAAAGTTATTAAGCTGGAAAATGACTATATCATAGTATGGGTAATGCCTGAAATTGGTGGTAAAGTATGGGGAGCAATAGAAAAATCTACAGGGAAGGAATTTATCTATAAAAATGATGCTGTGAAATTCAGAGATGTAGCCACACGGGGTCCTTGGACTATGGGCGGTGTAGAATTTAATTTTGGGATTATCGGGCACAATCCATCGACTGCATCGAAAGTTGATTATATAACCAGAGAAAATGAGGATGGAAGTGTAAGTTGTATTGTAGGTAATTTGGATTTACCGTCTCGAACACGATGGAGTGTTGAAATTAGATTACCAGCGGATAAAGCATATTTTGAAACAAATGTTTTGTGGCACAACCCAACCGCCGTAAATCAATCCTACTACAGTTGGATGACGGGTACTGCAAAAGCTTCGGATGATCTTGAATTTTATTGTCCGGGAAATCATTTACTGGAACATAATGGAGAAATGAAGCAATGGCCGGTGGATGATGAAGGAAGAAAAATATCCGTATATAAAAACAATAATTTCGGACTATCAAAATCCTACCATATTGTCGGTACTACAGAAAACTTTTTCGGTGGATATTATTATGACCATAGTTTCGGATTCGGTCATTGGGCACTTTATGAAGAAATTCCAGGTAAAAAAATATGGATATGGAGTCTATCGCGTTCAGGAGGAATTTGGGAAGATTTGGGCACAGATACTCACGGGCAACATATTGAATTTCAAGCAGGCAGGATGTTTAACCAATACACGGGAGGTCATGAAAATCCTATTAGACAGTTTAACTTTCCTCCGTATGCAAGCGATAGTTGGGAGGAAATTTGGTTCCCTATTAAGGAAATTGGTGGAATGAAATCTGCTTCCCGATTTGGTGTATTGAACATCACAAAGGAGAATGATGTTCTAACAATTCGGATAAACGCACTACAAAATATAAAGGATACATTGTATCTGAAAGTTGATAGTAAAATTGTTAGTAAAGAACCGCTGAAATTAAAACCTATGGAAGTATTTACTAAAAATATTTCTTTACAAGAGGATAGTGATTTTGAAATATATGTAGGTGATAAAAAACTGTATTATACTTCTAAGCAAGATTCTTTATTCATCAAAAGACCATTTGAGATTTCCGAAGAACTACAAATATCCGACCGTCAACGCTTGGTATATAAGGGTATGGATGCCATGAATTACAGGGAGTATGAAAAAGCTTTTAGTATTTTCAATGAACTCCTTGACAAAGATGGCTCCGATAAAGAGGCACTGCTGGCTCTGTCCGAATTGCATTATCGCAGAGGAGAATATAACAAATCCCTTTATTTATCATCTCTTGTCTTAATGCAAAACACATATGATGGTAAAGCAAATTATTTAACAGGAATAGCATACAGAAAAAAAGAAGACTTTATGAATGCACTTGAATCGTTCGGGTGGGCTGCCAGGTCCATTGAATTCAAGTCGGCTGCCTATGAAGAGATGGCAGAGATTTATATTCGTCTAACTAGCTATGATTTGGCTATTAAATATGCTCGGAAATCTTTAGATTTTAATAGGCATAATATTAAAGCCCTTCAAACAAAAATAATAGCAACAAGATTAACGGGTGATGAAACAAAGGATTTGATAGGAGAATTGCTGGAAATTGATCCACTCAATCATCTGGCTAGATATGAAGAATTTGTTTCGGAAAAAAGTGATGTAAAAAAAGAAAATTTTGTAAAGTATATTACCAACGAATTTCTGGAAGAGACCTTTCTTGAAGTTGCTCTTTTTTATTATGCACTTGGATTAATTAAGGAAGCAAAAGAGTTACTCTTCATAAGTCCCTCATGTGTAAAAAATGATTTGTGGCTGGCTTATTTAAATAGAAATGACAATCCGGAAGTTAGTATGGAACTGTTATCAAAAAATTTAGTTTCGTTCCCTGAATTTGTATTTCCCTATCGTCTTGAAACTCTGGAAATGCTGGCATGGGCAAGGACTCAAAAGCCGTCGTGGAAGCTTGACTATTTACAAGCCGTTGCATATACTGCTGTGGATAGGAATGATGAAGCCATTGAGTTGTTAATTTCACTTAAAGAAAAACCCGATTATTGGGTATTCTACATTACCCGAGCTACACTTTTAGAGTCGAAAAATCTGAAACAACAAAAAAGTGATCTAATTAAAGCCAACGAATTAGCACCGGAAAACTGGAGAACATGGGATCGGTTGATCAGATACTATTTGGCAAATAATGAATATGATATTGCTGTTGAACAAGCATTAAGAGCATATAGAAAATTCCCTGAGAATTTTATGCTTGGTTTTCTTTATGCTAAGGCGCTTTTAAAAGTTGGGAACTATCAACAATGTATCAATCTTCTGAAAGATATTAATATTCTACCGGCTGAAGGTTTTGTTGAAAGTCACATGGTATGGCAGGAAGCTCATTTAAGATTGGCCTTACACCTTATCGAAAAGGAACAATACAATGCATCGGTAAAAGTTCTTTACGAAGGTATAGAATGGCCGGAGAATCTTGGTGTCGGTAAACCTTATGATCCGGAACAACGCAAAGAGGATTTCCTTTTGGCTTATTGCTATAACAAATTGGGGAAAAAGTCTTTAGCCAATGAGAAACTTAAAAATATCATTGACTATACAGTGAAAACATTAGATAACTCTGCTCCCGAGCACTACCTTGGTTTGCTACTACAGGATAACCCTATTCCCAATCACTATCTTGGATTGATGGCACTCAAGGTTATTGGAAAAGAGGATGATGCCGAAGTTTTATTATCCAGAATAAATAATAGTCCGATAATTGAAAGGAATGTGAAGCAATGGATTAATAATCAATATAAAAATATGGGCGATGATTCTAATAAATTGTTGACTCAGATTGCAAATATATTTAACGAATAAGTTCAACCTTTAAATGACTGCAGTCCAAAATAATATGAGTTCTTCTACATAGTTTTGATTTTTAGTAGAGTATGTGAATAAAAATGTATATGAATTTTAAATGTTCTCGAAACGTTTGGTGATAAAGATAGGTTAAATTATCTAAAAAAAATTTTGGAGTGTCAACATCCTGAAGCTAGAAGATTATATGAAACATTTAATACTTTTTAAGCCTACTTTTTCCAAAAACTCATAATGCATGTTTAACGAGAATATTATTTGTTTTATTAAATCTAATGGGGAAGGTAAATTTACTTACCTTTTGATAAAAACATATAAAAGTGATTCTTTAAAAGTTAAAGAGCTTCACATTAAAATTGGTTCAGGAAAAATTGAGAATTACAAAAGGGTGATTACGAGGTTGTTATGAAAAAACTTTTTGTTATACTAGCTATTGTTGTAATTTCCCCTTTAACATACTTTTGTCAGGTTAGCAATACAGGAGTAAGATATCTGACTGACTATCTCAATGCTGACGGTAAAGTTCCTGATGGGTTGGATAATGCCATTGATGATACGGGAGCCATGAAATTAGCTCTTTCTGCCGGCCCGGGTGTTGTTCAAATAGGACCAGGGCACTTCTGTTTTGGTGATATTGAAATTCCTTCCGATGTTATGGTTGTAGGTAGCGGTCCAGCTACGATAATTCATACTAATGGTGAAGCGGTTATTTTCCGTCAAGAAAAGATAAACCGCTGGGCATTGAGGGATTTGGTACTAGATGGTGAGGCAAAAGGAAATTGGAAAGAGAGAAAGGATGAGAAACAGAGCGGTATATTGATAGCTTATTCAACGGAATGGGAAATATCAGGATTGGTTATTCGGAATATGAACGGTGCCGGTATTGAGATGACATACGTATATAGCTCATCCCCGTGGAAGAGTAATGGCACAATCATAAATGTTCAGTCAACGAAAAATTTTGCGGGCATCCGATATGGTAAGCGAGCAGAATATATTAACAGTTCAATGCTTGGCTGCTACGAAAATGTAATTGGCTGTGTTATTAATGGCGGGAATAACAAGATCACGAATTCTAACTTCAACAGTAATCTTACAGGTATTCTTATCGAAGATAAGGACAATGGTTCACATGGCAGTATCACAAATTGTCTTGTCAATCACAATGAGGAATATTCCGTTTTATGTAGAGGAGTAAAGAACGGAATGCTTATAAATTCATGTTGTTTTTTCGGGGCTACAATGTTAATTGAGGAATCTGAAGGTGTAAACGTTACTTCGGGTATAATTGCCTGTAACGTTAAAGTGATAGGAGAAAAGACTAATCGTATTGCCGGAAATAATATTCGGGGTGATTTTACTTATGAGTTTTCACCCTCCACAATAGTTCAAGATAATTTCCCTTCATTTGATTCGAAGTAGTAAATTCGCAAAATTAAGCAAGAAGAAATGCCTATCCCCAAATCTGAAATCGAAGAAAAGAAAACAAAAACCCATTTAAAAACATAAAAGAAGACTATAATGAAAATTTTAACTTGCATAGGTAAAGTGCATCCTTTTATGAGAAAGAATTTGCATTATGGGATTATAAAAAAAGGAATGACTGCAACGCTTATCGTTGTGAATTTTATCATTCTTACTTCATTACATTCACAAAATATATCTTCAAAGGAAGAGAAAGAAGTCATTGAAATAAAGAATCGCCAAAAGATGAATGAACCTCTCTATTGTGAAAGAATTCCAATAGGAGAGGAGCAGGATTATAAACCTTGTATCGCAAAACTCCCGAATGGAGAGTTATTGTTAGTTGGTTTTCAAACTGAGGGCGGTGTATCAAAAGAGTATATTTTTCTCTATAGATCAAAAGATGGTGGAAAAACTTGGTCATCCAGAGAAAGACTTGATCTGATTGGAAGAGAGCCATATTTGTCCGTTATTTCTGATGGGACGATCTTTATCACTACTCATGTACTTCCAAAGGCTCGAGGTAATACCGAAGGATATGTTTACAGCTATCTTTATCGCTCGACTAACCAAGGGAAAACATGGCATGCAACTAAGATAAGTTATAAAGATTTGCCTGAAGCAGAAGAAAAAACTACAACTGTAACGAGTCGTAATGTATTGGAGTTAAAGGATGGTACGTTGGTTTTTGGTGTGGGGGCTCCTTATCGTCATGAGTATCTCTGGCAGTCAAACGATAATGGAATAAGTTGGAATAAAAAAATCCCTTCACAATTTCATGGTATAGATGTCAGCAAAAAAGTTGATTTTCCAATCTTTGGTGAATCGGTTTTATGGCAAGCTAAAAACAATGATATTTTAGCTATATGCCGTATCGATTCAAAAATATTTCCACAAATACCTGGGACGGATATTCCTAATGAAAAGATTGACCATTATAATCGCATGGTATTGTATCGGTCTAAAGACGGTGGAAGAAATTGGATGCTTGAGGAGCTAGGAAGTTATTACGGAGAGATGTATCCTTCACTGCTGAAATTGCAAGACGGCAGAATGTTGTTGACTTTTACTTTGCGAGCTGCTGTTGAACCGCAAACGCCGCCTTTGGGTGTACGTGCTGTGTTAGGAACAGAAACAAAAAATGGTTTTGCTTTTGATTTTAAGCATGACCGGGTAATGTTGGATACTAAAACACCCGTGGGAGAAATGAGCGGTGGCGGTTTTGGTCCAACCGTTCAGTTGGAAGATGGCAGACTTGTTACAAGCTATTCTTATCGTGTTACTGAAGGACAAAAAACAAAATTAAAAATGGAAGTTGTACGATGGCGATTTCCTAAAACTACAACCGTACTTTTTACGGATGATGCTAACTACACACTTTATTTACCAGAGTATCCGGCAACTCGCACACAGATAAATAACTACATTTCTCGATTTAAAGGAAAGATTGATTTCTTGGCTTGGGACTTAATTGTGCAAGGTGTTTGCTGGTACCAAAGTAAAGTAGGCCCGAACATAATGGAAGGACGCAACATGTATCCCGATTTACCTGTAAAGCTTGTTGCTGAGAATATTAAAGCTCTTGCTTCTGAAGGTTCAAACATTCCACTGGCAATAGCCGAAGAGTGTCATAAAAACGACATTAAGATGTTGGCGAGTATTCGTATGGGATTATTCCTCGGTGGAGAAGGTGTCTTTTACAACAAGCATATGACAAATGATTTTTATAACCGAACAATATATAATCTTGACTATTCTCTTGAGAGTAAAAATGCCAGAATTACCCGAAGTGGAAAAGTTCTAGACTTCACATTCCCCGAAGTTCAAAATTTAATTCTTAATCCTGCTGAGGAGCTTGCGCAGTCATTTCCAATAGACGGTTTCCACATTAATTTTATACGGGCAAGTGTTCCTTTTGAGTCCCATGAAGCGGAACAGAAAGCTCCAATCATGACAGAGTTCCTCAAAAAATTACGGTCAATGCTTGATATGAGCGCTAAAAGGCAGCATAAAGAAAAACTTTTCTTAGCTGTGCGTGTTCCCAATGATGTGGATTTTTGTAAGAAGATCGGTCTTGATGTACAAGCGTGGATAGACCAAGGTCTGGTTGATATTATTATTCCGGATCAGGTACACACAATGATCCTTGATGCGAGGATTGACAAATTTACAAAGATGTGTGAAGGGACTGATATTCTTGTGCTACCTTCTCTTCATCCCCAAGCATACGGTCTTGGTAATGAACAAAAAGAGTCGGCAGAAGTATTTAGAGCAGGCTTAGATAATTGGTACAGGCAAGGAGCGGATGGTTTTTCGACATTCAACTACGATTATTTCCATCCTCTATACGGATATACACTCGATTGGTTTGCCGAGTTTAGTCAGCCGGATCTTGTTGCAGTAGGCGAACGCATCTTTCCTGTAATGACACATACAGTCCCACAGAACGATCTCTATCTAAGCCAGTTTGCCACAATCGAGTTTCGCAAACATGAGATAGGGGTTCGTAAAACTATGGACTTTCCCAGAATAATAGCTCTGCAAGAAGGCACTACACGGGCGACACTGAAATTCAAAATTAATAACTGGTCGTGGGATGATGAACTGGCAATTGATATTGATGGTAAGAGAATGGAAAATGTAGAAAGTCATTATGCTGTCCTTCCACAATTCAAAGTGATAGCAGGTTCTCAAGAAGATGTCCCACAATTTATCAATAGGAAGGAAATATTTGATTGGGAATGGAACACTTATGATTTTACAGTTTCTTTGGACCTTTCTTCAGATTCTCCATCGGAAATTGGTTTTACCTTGCTCAAACGTCCTGATATTTCGAAAAAGTTAATTATCAAGAATGTGCAAGTAATTTTGGAAAGTAAATAAATATGGATGTATTTAACGGTTATATAATCTTTCAGTAAAAAACAAATAAATGTAAGTATTAGGAGGACAAAATGGCTAACGAAAAAAGAAATAAATTTTATCTAATTATTGTATTGCTTTTATTGTTATTGCAACTAAGTGAAGTAAATCTTTTTGCACAAGCTACTATTACGGAAAGTGTACAAGAGATAAAAACTTATCCATATTATGATCCAAATCCTGTAGCCAATATCGGGCAAATTTATCCCTATTTCAGATTTGACGGATATTCTCATAACGGGAAGTTAAAAAAGTGGAAAGTTGTTACCTTAGAAAATCCGTATATAAAAGTTTTTGTTATACCGGAAATTGGTGGTAAAATTTGGGGAGCTATTGATAAAGCTACTGGAAAGGCTTTTATATATTATAATCATGTTATAAAATTCAGAGATTTATCTTTACGGGGACCTTATACTTCCGGCGGAATAGAAATAAATTTCGGAATAATAGGGCACGCTCCAACTACCGGGTCTCCTGTTGACTATGTGCTTAAAAATAATAAAGACGGAAGTGTTAGTTGTGTAGTCAGTGCAATGGATTTGGCTTCACGAACAAATTGGGTAATAGAAATAAGACTTCCAAAAGATAAAGCTTATTTCGAAACGAATATTCTCTGGGATAACACATCGGGAATTCATCAAACTTATTATCATTGGATGACTGCCGGTGCTAGTGCTTCGGATGATTTGCAACTGTATTATCCAGGACATTCATATATTTATCACGATGGTATCCCGCATCCTTGGCCTATTGACAAAGAAGGGCATGATTTATCTTTATATAAAGATAATAATTTCGGTTCATATAAACCTTATCATATAATAGGAGAATATGCCGATTATATAGGTGGATATTATCATAATAACGGATTCGGATTCGGTCATTGGTCAAACTATACCGATAAACCGGGACGCAAGTTATGGATCTGGGGATTATCACGCGAAGGAATGATTTGGGAAAATCTTTTAACCGATACTGACGGGCAGTATATCGAGTATCAAACCGGGAGATTGTTTAATCAAGCTGGTTGGCACAGTAGTTTAACACCTTTTAAGCAGAGAGAATTTATCCCTTATTCTACGGATACGTGGAGAGAACTTTGGTCCCCTGTGAAAAATACTGAAGGTATAAAGAATGTTTCGCCGTATGGAGTATTGAATACTAAAGAATCAAAAAATAAATTAATAATCTATTTTAACCCTTTGCAAAAAATAGATGATGATTTGGTTATAAAATTTAACGGGAAAGTAGTTTATCAAAAACACATTTCCCTTACTCCGCTTGAATTATTTGTGGATTCGTTAAAATGGGAAAAGGGGAACAAATACCAAATTTCTATAGGTGGAGATAAACTGAGATATTCTTCATCGGATTACGAAGATAATTATTTGCATCGTCCAATGGTTTTGCCGAGTTTTGATTGGAACAGTATTCAAGGACTAGCAATAAAAGCAAGAGAAGAAATGAAAGGACGTGAATATGGTAAAGCTCTGAAAAGTTACTTACAATGCTTGGATAAAGATACGAATTATATCCCGGCGTTAATTGGAGCAGCAGAGTTATACTATAGACGTATGGATTATGATAATGCTTTAAAAAATGCTAAAAGAGCTTTGGCTATAGATACTTATAACGGAGAAGCAAATTATATTTACGGGTTAATTAACAAAGAGTTTAATTATAATGCAGATGCAAAAGATGGATTTAGCATCGCCGCACAAAGTGTGAAATACCGTTCCGCCGCTTTTACAGAATTGGCTAAAATGTATATTGAAGAAAAAAAGTGGGAACAAGCTGCCAATTTTACTCAAAGAGCTATTGACTATAACCGTTTCAACCTAACGGCGCATAAATTACTGATTATTTGCAAGCGCAAACAAAATAATAAAGAGGAAGCAATCAAGGTTATAGAAACTTTATTAAAAATAAATCCTTTAAGTCATTTTGCGAGATTTGAAAATCATATTTTACAAAAAGATACTGAATCTCTACAAGAGTTTAAAAAGTTAATACGTAATGAATTTCCGGCTGAAACTTATCTTGAATTGGCCATCACATATTTTGATCTTGGCTTAATGGAAGAAGCATTATCAGTATTAAAAAATGCTCCGGCTAATCCTATTGTTTATTATTGGAGAGCCTATTTACTCAACTATTTCGGAGAAAAAGAAAATAGTGAAAATATGTTGAGAAAGGCGGAAGAAGAATCGGCATATTTAATCTTTCCTTTCAGAACCGAAACCGTTGATGTTTTAAATTGGACAATAAACAAAAGCGATAGTTGGAAAGCCAAATACTATTTATCTCTTATCTATTGGAATAAGGGAGAAACAGAAAAAGCACAAAAGTTATTTGTTGAATGTAAGAACAAACCGGATTTTGTACCGTTTTATCTTGCACGCGGTAAGTTTTTTGAAAGTGATAATAATACATTTGCAGCTTTAGAAAATTACAAACGAGCAACTGATATGGAGAAATCAAACCGTCGTGCATGGGTAATGTTATCCGAATTGTATGCAAAAAACAAAGAGTACAAAAACAGTTTATTGGCTGCAAAAACAATGTATGAACAAAAGCCTAACGATTATCGAGTTGCAATTTTTTATGCACAAGCCTTATATAATAGCGAGCAATATAAAGAGTGTTTGAATGTTTTGGCAAAGACCGATGTATTACCAAATGAGGGACTAACAGGGACTCGCCAAATTTATAATAATGCCAATATAATGCTGGCCATTCAAAGTATTAAACAAAAAAAATATGATGAAGCTCTTACTTGGCTAGATAAATCAAGATTATGGCCTGAAAATCTGGGAGCCGGAAAACCTTTTGACACTGACGAAGTAGTAGAAGATTATCTTGAAAGATTCATTAGAGAACAACAAGGTGAAAAAGAAAAAGTTGCTGAGTTAAATGAAAGAATAAACAATCAATTAAAATACTATAACAGGGGTGGCAATTCAAAAAATTTAATGGCGATATTAATATTAAAAAATGAAGGAAGAGATAAAGAGGCAGGTGAGCTTGTGGAAAAATGGGGGGAGGACAAACCTACAGATGATTTTGCTCGTTGGGTAGTAAATTCATTTAAAGGAGACAAAAAAGAGAATGAGATAAAATGGGAAAAAATAAAAAACGATCCTATGTATAGAATGTTTTTTGAACAACCGATAGTTCAATTGTTAAATAATGTAGCTAAAACAGAGAAGTAATAACCATAATTAATTTATCACAAATACAAACAAGTTTGTCTCAAATACATGAATTACCAAGTGATCCCGGGACAATGTGGAAGATAACTTCCGAAGTGGCTATTGATGTTCCTACTGATGATGAAGTCAATCCGTCTCCTGATATACAGTGGTCGTCTCAAGGTATCCGAACAGGAATATACGGTTCCATCGCTCCAAGGATCATCGTGTTGCCAAATGGAAAATATAGGATGTATTACACGCAGATTATGCCTCGTCCCGGTTACTCTGAGGGTGCAAATGATTATGGAAATGCTTCCGCTAGAATTCTCAGTGCCACATCACTTGATGGAATAATTTGGACTCCGGAGCCTGGTGTAAGACTTTCTCCACAGGATGGAGGCGCTGGTGAGTTTCGAGTAGTTGTGGGAGATGTAGTTCCGGTAGAAAAAGCAAATAACAAATTACGCATGTATTACGAATGCAGCAAAGGAACTCAGGAAAAAACAAATTCCATTAGAAGTGTAATTTCAAACGACAGTGGTTTGAAATGGGAGACCGAACAAGGTACTCGGTTTAGTAATAATCTAAGCAACTATACTTCTCCCAGAATCGTATTCTTAGAGAATGGAAAATGTCGACTTTATTGCGGTGAAAGGGGAAAAGGTATTGTAAGTGCATTATCTGAAGATGTTGGTATCACATTTTATCAAGAAGATGGTGTTCGGATTAGTTCCGACGGGCCTTACGATTCCAAAGCCGCTTATGCTCCTGAAATCATTAAGTTGGAAGAAGGAGGCTACATAATGTATTACGCCGGTTACAGCAATGATAACAAAGCGTATATACTCAGAGCAGTATCTGATGATGGACTCATTTGGAGAAAACTGAATGAGCCGGTTATATCGCCAACTCCGGGTACATGGGGAGCTGCAAAATGTTCGGAGATGTCCGTTTACAGAATATATAATCAAAAGGAAAAAGTGTCACAATATAGGATGGTTTTTGAAGCATGTGACGGAACGGCTAAGGATAGACGAGGTGTGTGGCGTATTGCTTGTGCAAAAAGTTTATCAATTTAGTAATTAACAATTAAATTGATAGGAGTAGAAAATGAACCTTTTCCATAATTTCAAGAATAAATTCTTAAATATTCCAAGGTTTGTTGGTGTATTATTTATAGTCCTTTTAATTGGGTGTAAGCCAAGTAATAATCAGGAAAGCACACTTCCAAAACATAAGTTACCTGGTAATAAAAAACTCGGTTCAATTCTCAACAACGATATCAATAATATCCTTTGGGCTTTATCAGGTTCAAAGACTACACCAGCCGAGTATAAAAAAGCTGTTCTCTATCTGTTGGATACGAAACCTGGAGTACTTGCACAGAATGTGGGAATGCCCGATCCAGTGATATACCGCAGCAATGTTGCTACTACATGGGACAAATACTATGCTGAGGTACACAAAAAGATATGGCCATCAGCTAAACTAAGCGGTGAAGATTCAGCAATAGTACGACTTTTTGAGCAGGGAACTGATCCATTAATACTTACAATTGAAGCATGTCGTGAGCGAGGTATTCCTATCGTAGTAAGTTATCGTATGAATGCTGAAGATTTTTATACCGGTGAATTAGATTTTTACGACTTTGGGCGTCAACATAAAGATTTGCGAATACAAGGTGCGAATTGTCTTGATCCTGCTCATCCAGAAGTATTCAAGCACAGGATGGAGATATTCACGGAAGTTGCCAACCAATACGACATTGACGGAATTGAGTTTGATTTTCGCCGTACGATTCACATGATTTCAGAGCCGGAGAAAAACTATGTTATCTTAACAAAAATGGTAAAAGAAACAAGGGAAATGCTTGATGAAGTTGCTAAGGAAAAGGGATGTGAGCGGCTTTTACTTGGTGTACGAGTAGCGCCAACCATTGCTGGTCCTTCTTTGGGAGAAGTTGACATGTCGTGCAAAGATCTGGGGTTAGATGTAGAGACTTGGGTTAAGGAAGGACTGATTGATTATCTTTGTCCGTCATATTTCTGGGGGCACAATCCGGGCGATGATCCAAAGACCAGCGAGTTTGTTGCTTTGGCTAAGGGTACAAATGTTGGAATTTATCCAACCGTATTTCCGTATTCAAAGTGGCAAACAGAGGGGGCTGATGCTCAACGGATTGATCTTGATGAACCCGATGCTATGCGTCGCTATCGTGATGATATTGTTAAAGCAGCTTTAAAATGTTACGCTGAAGGTGCCGATGGTATCAGCACATTCAACTGGGTTCCTCATCATCAGCCTGGAATGACCAGAAGAAATATGCGTGAGGGTTGGGGACTAGGAGCTGCAAAATTGCAGATGTACATTCATCCGATGTTGCGAGATAAAACAGCTCTGGAAGAATACCTCAAGTCAGATGTTTTATTGCCGGAATAAAGTACTTTATTCAAATCAAATATAGATTACCGATAGATTTGAAACAAAATTAAAGGTTTTATTAATTGTTTTCTTAATGGACGGATAGAAATTTATTATGTATCCCAAAGATAGGTAGAAAACCTATTGTTTTTATTGAAATAGAATTAAACGGGTTATATTGTTTAATAGAAAAAAAGAAGATCATATTTTTACATTGGATAATTTCATAGTCGGAACCGGTGATTAACTAATGGTTTTAAAAATTAAAAAAATGGGAGATATTCTATGACCCAGATTAAAACTGGCTTAATAATTTTTATACTAGTAACATTAATAACGTTGCCATCATGTTCTGACCAAAAGGAAACGTCATCTGATGGAATGTTGCATTTGAATACAAAGTTAATTGGTAACGAGAGTAACTGGTCGTTTGTTGGTGTTCCAAAATGGAAAGAGGATGATGAAGGAATAATTTATCCACCGGTTTGGTCAAATCCGCTATTTGATAGAGGCCCTGACCTGATACCTCATAGCTATGCACATGAGTTAGCTCGAGAGGATTATGCATTCATAAAGTCAAAACCACTTGAAGATATTGATATAACAGTAGAATATAAATGTTATTACGGAGCTGTTATACATGGAGGAGTTGTTTTTCGTGCAATTGATAGTCGAAGATTTTATGTGTTGGAAATAAGAGACAATGGTCGTAAAGGGAGTTCTTACGACCTAGTTTTATCTGTACAAGATAGCTCAGGATACAGAAGAGAAATTGCAATAAAAAGTATGCCGCATTCAGTTGTTCCTGACCGTTTTGTACAGGGGGGAAGGATGAAAAACAAAGCTGAGTGGTTCCAGTCAGGCCCAGATTGGGTTAGAGTAAGAGTTCAAGCAACAGGTTCATTTATTCGTGTTTCAATGAACGGGCAGATTGCATATGATTTACGAGATACAACATATCCAATAGGAAGAGTAGGATTAATAGCTATTGGTGCAGTTGCTTTCCGTAATCTGGAAGTAAAAGGGACAGAAAGTGAAGAGCAGCTTTCATGGAAAAAATATGATGGGGAATTCCCAAAATACTTTTTACCAGGCGGAGAACAACCAGTTGGATTTAATGCTTATCCTGTCGTTTGCCGAACAGATGATAATAAGATTATTGCTGTATGGTCGCACTCAGATTCGTCGTCAAAATACGAGGACGGATCAGTAATTCTTTGTACCTATTCGGATGATGAAGGAAAAACATGGAGTAAACCTAAAACCATATACAAAAAAGATGGGTATGGTTGTACTGCTACATCACTTTATGCACATCGCAATGGAACCGTTTCTCTTATATTTTCAGCTATTCCGAGAAAGGAAAAAGAAAGAGGAGCACAAACATTAGTGATACGTTCAAAAACAGATGGAAAAACATGGTCTGCATCGAAAGAGTTTTTAGTAGCAGGGAAACCATTGTCTGATTACAAGAACGTTAATCTTTATTCTATCATAAGCCGTCTTTCCAACAATAATGTTGTAATGACAGGGTATCAAGCGGTTATAATAAAAGGAGCTAAATATGAGTCAAATGCCACACGTAAAGACCAGACATTACTGTTTAGGAGTTATGATGATGGATTTACATGGGGAAAGCCAACATTTATTGATAAAAATAATTATGACCATAATGAATGTATGGTAGCAGAAGTAAAACCTGGTCATTTAATAGCATTTATGCGAACATTAAGAGCTCCATATATGTGGAAAAGTACGTCAAATGATTATGGACACACATGGACTCCGTTAGTACAATCAGAAATGAGAGATGTATCGTGCCCGTTTTTAATGAAACTAAGTGAAGGCCCATTGATATTAGGAAGCCGTGGTCCTGGAACATTTATTAACATAAGCTATGATGATGGGAAAACATGGAGCAAACCTTATCGCATTTCTCCGGCATCTGCTATGATGAGTATGGTGGAAATGCCGGATGGAAGAGTGTTAATTTTAATGCATGAAGGATATCGTTGGTTTGGTGGAAAAATTCGCGGACAGTTTTTCAGAGTAACAAAAAATGGACCTGTGGCAGCCGTTGAGTAAGAACAGTGCAACTTGTTAAAATAGTTATAACTATAAATGACAAAGGAGTAAAATAATGAGTAAAAATAATCATGTAGGATTATTTTTTAGGTTAAAAACACTTGTTAACATTCTTGCAGCGTTCCGCATACATGAATTTAGAGCCGCAAAATCATTGATTAATAAAAAATATAAAGATTATTCCTTACCTGTTGCTTTGGTTAAACTTGTGGGTTGGTCATTAGAAAAAATGCGGGTTACAATTCCTAATGCTATGCCTTGGATGAGTGAGAAAAAACCCGTGTCAAAAAAGCCATTCTGGTTGGAATCAAAAAATCCCTTATATAATTATCCATGGGAAAAGAATCTCAATAGCAAGTTACCGGAATTTGTAGATACTCTTGTTATTGGTGCCGGTTTTACAGGTGCTTCGGCGGCGTATTATTGGTCAAAAAATGCACCTGAGGGTCGTAATATGTTAGTACTGGAAATGGGAGAAGCTGCTGATGGTGCATCTGGACGCAATCAAGGAACCATTGTAATGGGTAGATTTTTTGCGATGGTTCGTGATACGGTAAAAAATCATTTAAAATTTAGTCGTCCTGACTTAACTACAACGCAACAAAAACATTTAGCTGAGCAGTTTGCCGATGTCTATTGTTCAGCAGCAGAGCATAATGCGGAATTAATTAAGCAAACGATTACTGATGAAAAATTTGATGTAGATTATCATAGGAAAGGTTGGATTCAGGAACATTCAAGAGAGCAACAAGATCGCTTAAAAGAATCTGTAGCTGCCGGTATAGAGCATGGACACACCGATTGGGTTGCAATCGATCCAGAAGAAGTTTTCAAAGTGTCAGGAATGAAAGTTGATTACCCAGCTGGTTTTTCCAAAGGTGCAGCTACTTGGCATCCAGCAAAATGGGTTTGGTCTCTTTTGGAAACCGCATTAAAAAACCCGAATGTTCAGTTTTATAGTCGTACGAAAGTTTTAAAAGTATCTTCTGATGAAAACAAAGGTTATAGAATAGAAACAGACCGAGGTGTTGTGTATGCAAAGAACGTACTTTATGCAAATGAATCCTACCTCCCAAAACTGGATACGGAATTTCATAATGTTATAATTCCGTCACAAGAACAACTTTCTTCAGGTATTGGTTACCCGCAAGATATGCCTACCGACAATAGTATCAGCGGGTGGTTTTACTTTGGTACAAGAAGAGATAATGTTTTGTTTATGGGGTCAGATTCAACACATCTTCCGGATAAATTAGCAGGGAACAACAATCCCTCCAGATTTTTGACAAAATTTGCTTTTAGCGAATATCTGAGAGTATATGGTCCTTTCAATTTTACTCTTACAAATGAATGGTCAGGAACTACCGGATATACTCCGGACGAATTTCCAATAGTTGGTTCTGTTGATAATCGTGGGAAATATGTAATTGCCGGAATGACCGGATCGGGTAGTGGAGTTGCATTTAATGCTGCTCGATGTATTGTAAATCGTATTTTGAATATTACAGATGAACCGGATGATTATCCGGAAGAGTATTTCTCACCAAGCCGTTTACTTTCTCCCAATAAGCATAAATGGCCTCAAATTAAAAATAATTAAATTGTTTGCTTCTAAAAATTTAGGAGACTAATATGAAAATTATGTTTTTAAGATTTATTCTTTTTTTACAAATAGGGGTTCTTGTTTTTTTACCTGAAAGTAGAGCTCAAAATAATAAAGGAAAATATGATACACGAATCGGAACGATTATTCAAGCCGAAATAATACCTTCCCTTACGGGTGCGAGAGATATTGGAGGTTGTATTGTTACAAAAAGCGGTCGTATTGTTATTGCAGCTGGTGTGAGTGACATTAAACAAAATCATCCTTTCAAAATTGCGATAACGGATGATGGTGGAAAAACAGTTAAGGAAGTTTTTGACATGCAACCGGAAACTCCCGAGGTAACTTATCACACAGTGGGAATAACTTATAATCCGGAGCTTGATCTCATCGTTTCGTTCTTTGGTCGTACAAACGGACTTAAAATATTTGATTGGGAAAAGTATGAAACGGTTCCATGGTCATATGAAAAGTCTGGTACAAACGATGCATTTTTAGCTTTAAGCTGGGATAATGGAGAAACTTGGCATATTGATAAAAAGATACGATTAGAAAAACCGGAATACACATCAGGAATGATTGGTAGTGGAGTTATTCAAAATGGAGTTTTTTATTTCCCTCATTCTGTTTCTACGTCGAATGAGAATAAAACTGAAAGAAGATTAGCCGTTTATTTAGCAAGATATGAACCAATAAAAACAAAAGATGGTTTTACTGGAAATTTGGATATCAAATATAGGACGCTCAGTTCAAGTAGCAAAATAGATATTCGTTATTCCGACGAAACGGTTTATATTGAAAAATTAGATGGTACAGGTTATATATCCTTTACACGATCACAACCCGGTCCTCCGTATAGACGCGAATATGATCTTAATCATTATCCAACTAATGAATTTGAACGTATTCAAACAGTAGGGTTTGATCCAGATGATTATGACCACGGACATAATGGACCGCTGTTAATAGCTTTTGGTATTGTTCGGCTTGCTGATGGTAACCTTCTCTACGCTTCACGTTATTATGGGACAAAACATCATCGAGCAGGAAATATTTTTATGACATCTACTGATGAAGGGAAGACTTGGGAATTTCATGAAGATAATTATATCCCTTGGACACTTGATCCGTTAACTTTTCCAAATATAGGTAGTGGTGGTAACCCGGAAATATATTACAAACCGGACGGAAGTCTTGTCCATATCACTTCACAAGGATGGCAGCTTGGAAAAGACGGAACATATAGGCATCCTTCCCCCGGGGGATTTGCGCTTTGCACATTTAAGGGAATTGATATTTCTCTTGATACTCCAGGAAAAATCACAGTTGATGTTTCTACAATTACAAAACTTAAAAAAGTATTTATTTCTAAAATATCGGTTACGGAAAGTAAAGGCGTAGAAATGCCGGATGAAACAACCGAGCGTTACAGCTATTCTTCCGATCTAACTAAAGTTTCTTTCCCTTACAAAAAGACTGGCGATAATGCCTTTATAAAATTAGAAATTGTTTTAGCGAATGAGTCAAACGGTTATCGCCCGGTGTTTACACCAATTATTAAAATAAATTAAAAGATTGTACAACAGAAGTTGCAAATTATATCATAAGAAAATCAGTAAATAGAAAAATCAGCTATTAAAAACATTGACTAAATAATCAATAATCTAACCAGAAGGAAGAATGATTTGTTAAACAGACCTAAAAAAATATGTTTCACTAGAAAAATGTACTTGAATTGAACAATAAACGTGAGTTAACTTCAGGCAGTGAAAAAACATTTTGTGATGCCGTTAATAGAGACGCTGATTTAAGGATATATACCGAGTTCCGTTATAACGAGCATATCGATACATCTTCGGATGATAATGATTTGATTAGTGAAGTTTCCGAATTTCATGAAACAGTTCTTATTGAAAAAACGTGGGTGGCAGGAATCATGACTCAACGCCAACCAATTAGTTTGCCAGACAAGTTTGGTCCACGACCATCAATGTCGTTTTTCCTATACAATCAAAATGGAGAGCAAGCTATTGCAAGGCCCTATTTAGATGGTCTTTCTTCAAAAGATATTCATGTACCTTCGTCAATAGATAGTCATCCCGATATGCCTAAATACCATCTGCAAACAGCTTGGGATACAAACACAAATGTACCAAGCAGTAATTTTGTTTATGATTTTGAAAAGTTCAAGTATTACGTTAAAGACGATTAGCAAGAGATTTACTCTCATGATAAAAATGGGTATCCTCTAACAGGTTCTCTTGAGAAATTAATTGAAGCTTTTAATGATGGGTGTGAAATTAAAGTCGGAATCTCCGGTTTGTTTGGAAATATTGCTGATTCGGGGAACAATACACCGGAGCATGAAGTATTTATACAAACCGGATGGGGATATTACTACAATAACAAAAAACTGTTTATTTCCGAAACTCATCCTCTCATAAAAATTAAGCCGGCAATTCCTCTGTTATATGAAAGTGAAGGTTGGAATTTTGGTTGGATAATGTTACGAACCGATGGTGCTTGTGTAGAGCGAATTTGTAATCCTTATACGCTAAAATTTACTGATACAAATCGGAGATATGGTATTCGATGGTTTATTAGGTAATTATTTGATCTTTAATTGTAATCATATAATGTTAAAATACAATAATATAAAGGTTAAAATATGAAAAAGGATGTTGATAAAGTACGAAGTATGTTTAATATTAGTGTACTTTTACTTCTTTCTATTTTTTTAGGAAATCTTAATCTAAAAGCACAAACTGCAACAGAAAAATTCACTTCGGAAGTAAAATTTGAAAAAGCGGGCAGTCAACCATTAGAAGGACGTTTTTTGGAATGTAGGCGTGTAGTTGTTGGTCCATGGGTACACCAACCGAAAGAATATGAAGGATATAACGGTTTTGTCGGTTGGCCAGGACTAACGCGCTTAAAATCCGGTCGATTGCTTTTAACATTCAGCTCCGGTTATTGGCATGCAAGTCCACCGTTAACTGAAGAAATACTGAAAGATGAAAAGTGCCGTAAGAAATTTGAGCCATGGCATAAATTAGGGATGCCATTTATTAATGCACCGCGGGGCGGACGTACTCATATAATGCATTCGGATGATAATGGTAAAACATGGTCGGAGCCGGAATTACTCGTTGACACTGAATTGGACGACCGTCATCCAACAATTATTGAGCTAGACGATGGCACATGGTTTTGTACTTTCTTTACTTTTAAATTGCCTCATATTACAAAAGCAAAATATATACTTTCTTATGATGAAGGTAAAACTTGGTCTGAGCCGAAAAATTTTCCTGGTGGCGCCGGAGGTTATGCTAATGGCCCTGCAATACAACTTACGGACGGTGCTGTTCTCGTTGCTGCAAATAGTCATTCTTTTGGAGACCCCGCACGAAGTGATATTGTAGTTTTACGTTCGGAAGACAGATGTAAAACCTTCGAAGTGGCTTCTGTTCTAAAAAAGGAATATGATCAATTTGAACCCACTATGGCTCAATTACCGAATGGTCAAGTAGTGATGTTGACAAGAACACGCGGAGATATATATTGGTCGAATGATGGTGGTAAAACATGGATTACTTCCGAAACCGGTACGGGGGTAAAAATGTTTGAACCTCATTTAATAGTTTTGCCAAACGGTATTCTTGCCAACTTCCACGGTGGTTATGATATGACAAAAGACAGATTGACATTAGGAGGCCTTAGTGTAATATTAAGTTCCGATAACGGACATACATGGCATGGGCCGGAAAGTGTAGCCGAAGAAGATGTACCTAATGGTGGTAATGGAAAGGGTAACATGGGTTATAGAGTTGATCCATCAGTGTATGGTAGTAATTCCAATCCGATTCTTTTGCCAGACGGTACTGTTTACACAGTTTATTTACGTACTGGCGGGCATTATTCTTATGATGCACGGACACAAGCACTTTGGTCGATACGAGTACAGATAAATGACAGTGCTGATGGGATAAGATTGCTTCCTTCTCCTGGTGGAGCGGATTTTCGAGGTGGAAAATTGTTTGAAAAATAATTTCTCTTTAAAAAGGAATTATTATTCGGAATAAGAAATAAAGGAATTTTATTATGAAAAAGGAATACTATAAACATTTGCAATTTTTTACAATCAGCTTGTTGATATTAATTTTAGTGTTTGTATTAAATATTAATTTACAAGCACAGACAACAACTGAAAAATTCACTTCGAAAGTGAAATTTGAAAAAGCAGGGAGTCAACCGTTAACAGGACGTTTTTTGGAATGTAGGCGTGTAGTTGTTGGCCCGTGGATACATCAACCGAAGGAGTATGAAGGATATAATGGCTTTGTGGGGTGGCCAGGACTAACGCGCTTAAAATCTGGTCGATTGCTTTTAACATTCAGCTCCGGCTATTGGCATGCAAGTCCGCCATTATCGGAAGAAGTACTGAAAGACGAAGAGTGTCGTAAACAGTATGAACCATTGCATGAATTAGGAATGCCTTTTATCAATGCACCGCGAGGCGGACGTGCACATATAATGTATTCTGATGATAACGGAAAAACATGGTCGGAACCGGAATTGCTTGTTGATACCGAATGGGACGACCGTCATCCGAGAATACTTGAATTGGATGACGGCACATGGTTTTGTACTTTTTTTACTTCCAAATTACCTCATATAGCAAAAGCAAGGTATATGCTTTCTTATAATGAAGGAAGGACATGGACAGAGCCGAAAAATTTCCCTGGTAATGCTACTTCTTTTAGTAACGGTCCAGCAATTCAACTAACAGATGGTACTGTTTTGGTTGCTGCAGACTGTCATTCCCCGAAAGACTCCGAGAGTAATATAGTGGTACTACGTTCAGAAGATAGAGGAAAAACTTTTGAAGTAGCTTCCGTTCTTAAAAAAGGATATGGACAATGGGAACCCACTATGGCACAATTACTGAATGGTCAAGTTGTAATGCTGACAAGGACACGCGGAGATATATATTGGTCGAATGATGGAGGTAAAAATTGGATTACTTCGGAAACCGGAACCGGTGTAAAAATGTTTGAACCGCATCTAATAGTTTTACCCAACGGAATACTTGCAAATTTTCATGGCGGGTACGATATGACAAGGGAAGAACTTAAACTGGGAGGGCTTAGTGTTATATTAAGTCCGGATAATGGTCATACGTGGCACGGACCGGAGAGTGTAGCGGAAGAAAATGTACCGCCGGGAGGTAATGGGAAAGGCAACATGGGCTACCGAGTAGATCCGTCGGTTTATGGCAGTAATTCTAATCCGATAATATTACCAGACGGAACAATCTATATTGTTTACCTACGTAGCGGCGGGCATTATCCGTATGATGCACGAACACAAGCGCTTTGGTCAATACGAGTTCAGATAAATGAAAGTGCTGACGGAATAAAGTTACTCCCTTCTCCAGGTGGGGCAAATTTTCAAGGTGGAGATTTATTTAATAATTAACCAGTAAATATATACTTAACAATAATAGAAAAATATTTTTTATCAATAGAAAATTTTTGGTTAAGATATAAAAGGAGAAAATAATGGGTGATTTGTCGTGGAGATTTGATCAGCGTGAGTATAAGTATATAAAAGAAGTTTTGGATTCAGGATTTGCAAGCGGTACTTCCGGCAATATGAATACAAGATTGGAGCAAGCTTTTGCTGAAAAGTTTAACAGAGAATTTGCTATCACATTTAATTCTGGCACAACAACATTACATACTGCTTTATGGGCAATGGGTGTTAGATACGGCGACGAGGTTTTGGTTACGCCGTTGACTGTTATTTCATGCATGAATGCAATATTATATTGTAATGCCATTCCCGTTTTTGTTGATATTGATCCTAATACATTTTTAATGGACCCCGAGGATATTAAAAGAAAAATTACAGACAAAACAAAGGCAATAATGGTTGTTAATTTATATGGACAAGTATGTGATATGACAAGCATTATGAGTATTGCCGAAAAAAATAATTTAAAAGTTTTGGAAGATTGTGCTCAATGTTATTTAGGTACTCATAACGGACAAATTGGAGGAACATTTGGTGAGGTTGGAAGTTGGAGTTTTGAAAATTCCAAACACTTAACTACTGGCGACGGTGGTATTATTGCATGTGATGACGAAGATTTGGCTGATAATATAAGAAAACTTAATTCACAAGGTTTTAAAAATGCAACCGCTAAAAGCGGTAAGATTAGAACCGGAAAAGATATTTTTCAAAATCCTAATTTCAAACGACACGATAGATTAGGCTTTATGTACAGATTGCCCGAAGTTGCGGCGGCAATGGGATTAGCTCAATTGGAAAAATTGGATTGGTTTGTAGAAAAGAGAGAAAAGATGGCAAAAATGTATTTGGAAGTTATTAAAAGTACAAATTGTGATTGGTTGGTCCCGCAATATACACCTCCCGGGGATAGAAATAGTTATTATACCTTTGCCGCAAGATTTACAAAAAAGGATACGGAATGGTTGGAGTTTCGAAAAAAATTCATTGAAAACGGAGGGGATGGAATTTATGCCGCTTGGAGTTTATCGTACAAAGAAGATTCAATTACGGATGTAAAAAATATATTGGATTCTATTGGGCTTAAAGATAGATTTAATACCGAAGACGGAATTTGTCCTGTTGCCGAGGAAATACAACCTCAATTAATGCAATTTACAACCAATCAAAAAGATGAAGAAGAAATGAAAAAGCAAGCGGATGCTTTATATAAAACAATAAAATATTTTGTGTAGTTCAGTTACAGAAGCTAAAAAGGTAATCAATAATGAAAAATACATCGGTTTTAGTAAAATCTATTACTGTCGTGATGATGATAATAAACTTAAAATGTTCATCTGATTATCAATTACAGAAAGAAACCGGATTTGATTCTCGTTATCCTTTACCAGGTGATTTCAATACCGAATATATATATGTTGAAAAGGAGATAAGGTTTCTTTCTGTCAAAATGTCTCATTACTACCACTATGATATTGAAGCGGTTTTTAATTCTGAAATGGTTGAACCTTTTGTAATTAATCAAGTTTTAGTAAATGGTGTCCCACTCAAAGAATATAGGGTTTGTAATAATGGTCAGTACAACTTTTTAAATAGGGCTAACGGAGTAGAAGCTTTATGATACGTTTTTATGCAAAATGGAAATCTGATAAAGAGTATTTGATTCAGATGCTTGGTAAATCTCCTAACGGAACAAATATAAAACTTGAAGTATTTGGTAAAACACCAGAAGAATATGAACCCGGCACACTTGAATTTAGAGGGAAAATTCCGTTCAGACGTCCCATTCCTGCATTCACGTATTTTCATGTTCGAGCAACCTTTTTTCCTCAGCAATACGAACCGTTTGTTATCGAATCCGTTGAAGTTAATGATAAACTGTCAAGAAATTACCGACTTTTTGGAAGTATCTATTATAACTATTCTTTTGGATTAAAAGGAATTGGATATGGTTCTCCGGAACAGATTCGAAATATTGAGAACATGGACAAAATGTTAAGAAATCCACTGCTAAAGAAAGTTGGCAACTAACACGAATAAAAGTTTTAAAGAATATAAAAACTAAAAAAAAATATTTATTAGGAGGAAAAATGAACAACTTATTAGAACTTATTAATTATGGACAAAGTTATTGGCTAGATAATATTACCAGAGATAAGCTATTAGATGGAGAGTTAAAAAAGCGAGTTGAAGAAGAAGGCTTACGGGGTGTTACTTCAAATCCGAGTATTTTTTATAATGCTATTTCAGGCAGTAATAGTTATGACCAACAAATAGCGGAGTTAGTAAAAGAGAATAAATCAACACCTGATATTTATGAGGAAATTGCAGTTAAAGATGTTCAAGATGCATGTGACGTTATGAAACCGGTTTTTGATTCTTCTGATGGTCTTGATGGATATGTGAGTATTGAGGTTTCACCTTATCTAGCAAATGATACCGAGGGCACGATGGTTGAAGCCAGAAGATTATTTGCTAAAGTGAATCGTCCTAACTGTCTTATAAAAATTCCAGGTACCGAAGCGGGAGTTCCTGCTATTGAACAAATGTTATATGAAGGAATCAGTATTAACGTTACTCTTCTTTTTTCAATTGATAGTTATGAGAAAGTGGCTAATGCTTATATAAATGCTCTGAAAAGAAGAAGTGCTGAAGGGAAATCATTAAAAGAAATAACTTCTGTTGCCAGTTTCTTTTTAAGTAGAATAGATGTTCTTACAGATAAGATGATCAAACAATTGGGTAATAACGTTGGTGATTCGTTATTGGGTGAAACTGCCGTCTCTGTTGCAAAGTTAGTTTATCAAAGTTTTAAAAAGATTTTTAGCGGATCCGAGTGGGATGCGCTTGTTCAAAAAGGAGCACGTGTACAAAGGCCTCTTTGGGCAAGTACAAGCTCAAAAGATCCTGCAAATAGTGATGTTAAATATGTCAATCCATTAATAGGAAAAGATACCGTTACAACTCTTCCGGATATAACAATTAAGGCTTTCAAAGATCATGGTGTTATTGTAGAAGATGCAGTAGAAAAGGATATTGAAAAAGCTATTGAGATAATTAATGGAATAGAAAAGATAGGACTTAACTTGGATGAAATAACCAACCAATTAACAGTAGAAGGTGTTCAAAAATTTATTGATTCTTACGATGCCTTGATAGAATGTATTAATGATAAAATATAGATTCAATTAAAAAGTTCATAATAAGATTAGAGAGGTTCACTGGTAATTAACTCCGGTGAAAAACATTGTTATAGGAAAATAGTAATACATTAATAAAAAATCATATTATTTTAATTTAAAAGGAGTTTGGTAATGATTAAAACAAAAGTAGGTTTTATTGTATATGGAGTTCATAAGGATGGTCTCCAAGACCCAATGGGTGTACCGTTTATTGATGACGATTTAATAAAAAATGCAAAATCGGCTTTAATAAATGCCGGCTTAGAATTAGTTGAGCATGATATTATAATTGCCACAAAAGAAGAAGCAAAGGCTTGTTTTACAAAGTATAAAAAAATGGATGACATTGATGCAGTGGTTTTATTTTCCGGAACATGGGTTTGGGCAGCACATTTAGTAGCTTATATTCGAGATTTTTCATTTTCCGGGAAAGGAATTGTACTTTGGACAAATCCAGGCTCTCAAGGTTGGAGACCGGTTGGCGGTTTAGTAATGCAAGGGGCATTAAAAGAAGTTGGAATAAAGCATCGTTTTGTTTATGGGGATTATAATGATCCAAAAGAGATTGAAAAAATCGTTTCATATTGTAGAGCTAGTGCAGAAATTAATAATCTTAACATGAGTACAGTTGGCGTTTTGGGTGGAAGAGGAATGGGGCAAACATGTGGAGTAGCCGATCCGTCTCAATGGATGAAAATGTTTGGTATTGATATAGATTCGCGAGATACTACGGAATTATTAACAACTGCTCAAAACATAAGTTTAGATGAAATAAAACAAGCACGAGATGAAATACAACCATTTTTTGCCGAACCTATTCCAGACAGTGAAGCTGCTGAAAAGTCAATAAGACTTTATATAGCTCTTAAAAAAATAATGGAAAAAGAAAAATGGGATACTTATACAATTCAATCTTTCCCGGGACTTGGTGACCAATATAGTGCAACATGCTTTGCACAAAGTATGATTTTGAATGATGGTATTGGTACATCAACTCTTTCTGACTTCAATACATTATTAACTTCTAAAATTTTAACTGATTTAAGTGATGACCCAATTTATTATGGCGACTTACAGCATATTGATAAAACAAATAATGAAATAAAAATTATTGGTGATGGAGCATGCCCGCCTTCACTTGCGGGTGAATTAGGACCGGCTGGTTTTGCCGAACATGGAATACCTACAGAAGGTCAAGCAGGCGGAATATCAGTTAAACTTGTTTGCAAACCAGGAGAAGGTGTATTAGCAAGAATTGGTAGAAACAATGGTCAGTTCGAAATGGTAATTACTCGTTGTTCAGTTTTTGAACCGCCAAAGGAAAAATTGGAAGAGAGAAAACTTGAATGTGGAATTCCATTCTGGCCACACGCATTTGTTAAAGTTCATTGTGATATTGATGAACTTTTAGAAGCATGGAATAATGAATACGCAGTATTAGGATATGGTGAACATCTGTATGATGAACTCGTTGCTTTTTGTGAATTAACAGGTATTAAGGCTGTTGCTTTGTAATAAAACAGTTGTTTGCTTTTTCTGACATAAACTATTTTTTTAATAAAACAGAAATCAATTATGAAAACAGAAACTTTTAAATATGGTAATTGGCTAGTTGAATATATTCCCGAAGATGGAGGAAGAATTGGGAGGTTATGTTATAAAGATTATGATTTGCTTACCGTTGAACCAAAGCAATTCTTTCCTCCTAAAAAAGATTATGGTGAATATGAAACTAGACCAGTTTATGGATACGATGATTGCTTCCCATCAGTTGAATCATCACAGTTCCCGGATATGGAATGGATTGTTCCTGATCATGGTGAAATATGTTGGTTATCATGGGAAGTTGAGAAGAGTCCGGATTCACTTATTTTCTCAGTGAATAGCGAAAAATTACCGGTTACTTTTAAAAGAGAAATGAAATTTAGCGAAAATGCGATTGTGTGGAATTTCCAAATTATTAACCATAGCGATAAAACCATACCGTTTCAACATGTTATTCATCCGCTAATGCCATTAGATGAAATTATTGATTTTGAATTGCCAAATTTCAAAACTCTTTTTGACTCAATTGCTAAAAAGGAAATTTCTGAATTAAACACTCCAGACGCGGTTAAAGAATATTTATTTAGTCAAGAGGTCGGTAAAACAAATATGTTCTTTTTACGAGAAATAGAAGGGAATGAGTTAACACTGAAATTTAAGAATAATTTAAATCTCAAAATGATTTATCCGTTAGAACATTTTTCAAGTATTGGTGTATGGTGGAATAACTCAGCTTATCCAGATGAGGAAGGTTGTAGAAGAAATGAATGTGCCTTTGAACCAATACCAGGGTTAACAAGTAGTATAAAAGAAAGTTATGAAACAAATAAATGCCAATTTGTTTTACCTAACAAAACATTTACTTGGCAGCTAATTTGGGAATTTTCAAATAGTTAAAAAATTGTTAAAAATTTAAAATAATTAATTAATATCAAAATTTATAAAAAGGGAGAAATATGCCACTTATATTGGAACGAAAACAAGTATTGGATGTTTTTGCTGAAGCAAATAAACATAAATGGACATTACCGGCATTCAATGCAGAAAATATTACAACTGTAGAAGCAATTTTAGAATCTGCTAAAGAGTATGGTGAAAAAATAGGGAATGAAGAATTACCAATAATTATCGGTATTACAAACAATTATAAAGATCGTCCTCAATCAGTTTATTATACTCACACAAGGAGATGGGACATCGGTCTTCGTCTTTTCCTTTCTGACCTTTCAGTTCTTACTTCTGCTGAATCTCCATACGGTAAATTAAAAGTGCTTATCTTTTTAGATCATATTCAATGGGATGTTGATAAAGAATTATTAGATTGGGATATGTCTCAATTTTCGGGAATTATGTTTGATGCCTCAACACTTCCGATAGAAGAAAACATAAAAAAAACAGCCGCTTTTGTTGAGCAAAATAGAGATAAAATAGTTATTGAAGGTGCTTGTGACGAAATTGCTTCGAAAGGTCATTTCGATAAAAATGAATTGACAACACCAGAATTAGCAGAACGTTATTTTAATGAAACAGGAGTTGATATAGTTGTTGCAAATCTTGGAACCGAACATCGTGCAAGTGCTGCGGAATTAAAGTATCATGGAGAACTTGCGCGAAAAATTAAAGAACGGATAGGAAACCATATTTGTTTGCATGGAACTTCTTCTGTCCCTACTGATAAATTAGGTAAACTCTTTGTAGATGGTGTTTGTAAGGTTAATATATGGACTACTCTGGAAAGAGATACAACACCTGAATTGTTTATCGATATGATAAAAAATGCATCAAAAATAATAGGTGCTAAAAAAGCAGAAAAACTATTTGAAAAGAAACTAATTGGAGAAAATGCAGATAAAGAAAGTGAACTATCACTTGATTATTTTACAACGAAATACAGGCAAGACTTAATATTCAAGCAAATGCAAAGTATTATTAAAAAGTATTTTGAACTTTGGTATGTTTAATACTAATAAGTTAAAATTTAACAGGAGTAAAAATGGTTAATTCATACTTGGGAATTGATATAGGAACAAGTGGATGCAAAGCTGTAGTTTTTGATAGTAACGGGAAACAACTTGCAAGTTCATATCGTGAGTATAGTGTTATTTTTTCCGAAGATGGTGGAGCTGAATTAAATTCCGACGAAGTAATTAATAAATGTTTTGAAGTAATAAAAGAGTGTACTGATACTATAAAACCAAATATTGTAAATGCTATTGGTATTTCAAGTCAAGGAGAAGCTTTTACCCCAATAGGGTTTAACGGTGAAACGCTACATAATTGCATGATTTCATCAGATGTTCGTCCAAAACCATATGTTAAAAGATTTCTTGACAATTTTGATGATGATAAACTTTATAGAATAACCGGGCATACAGCTCAGCAACTATTTACACTTTTCAAAATACTTTGGTTCAAGGATAATAGGGCAGAATTATGGAAGAAAACAAAATACTTCCTATGCTTTGAAGATTTATTACAGTATAGACTTGGTCTTGAACCCACTATAAGTTATTGCCTTGCAGGACGTACAATGATGTTTGACGTTTTAAAGGAAGAGTGGAGTAAAGAAATTTTGGATGAAATTGGTATAACAAACGAACAATTAGCGAGACCAATTCCGTCAGGTGAAGTTGCCGGAACTATTGATCCTAAAATAGCAACGGAATTAGGTTTATCAAAAAATACTTTTATTGTTGCCGGTGGTCATGATCAATCTTGTAGTGCACTTGGCGCAGGAGTTATTGAAGATGGAGTTGCTATGTATGCAACTGGAACGGTTGAATGTATTACTCCTATATCACTAAAACCTGTATTTACAGACGAACTAAAAAAGAATAACCTCTGTACATATAATTTTACGATAAAAAACATATATACTACAGTAGCTGTTAGTTTAACAGGAGGAAATATACTAAAATGGTTCAGAGACCAATTTGGTCAGTTAGAAATTGATAAAGCAAAACAGACGGGTACAGATGCTTATGAACTTATTCTTAATTCGGTCGATGAAAACCCTTCTGATTTATTGGTACTGCCTTATTTTACAGCATCGGGCACACCATATTTTGATACTGAAACTAAAGGAGCAATTTTAGGATTACAACTTTCTACAAAAAGAGGAGAAATTATTAAAGCACTTTTGGAAGGAGTAGCTTTAGAAATGCGTCTTAACCTGGAAATTCTTCATGATTCTGGATATAAAATTTCAGAACTAAGAGCTGTTGGTGGTGGGGCTAAATCTAAAATGTGGACTCAGTTAAAAGCCGATGTATTAAATAAAAAAATAACAACATTAAATATAACAGAAGCAGGATGTTTAGGGGTAGCGATGCTAGCTTGTAGCAAAGATAAAGATATTCCAATTGTTGATTTAGTTCCCACTTGGGTAAAACCTGCAACAACTATTTCTCCAAAACCAGAAAATGTTGCAATATACAATGAAAAATATAATAAGTATAAAACCTTGTACCAAGCAATTAAAAAGATAAAAATATAAAGCGACAACTAAAGATTGACATCTAATAAAATATACGGAAGTCTATCTTGGAACTCTTTTGGAAATATAAATTTTAAGGAAGGGATTAATAATGGTTACGAACATTAAAAAAGTTATTGAGAAAAAAAACATAATTATACTGTCTCCGCATTATGACGATGTTTTACTAACCTTTGGAGGATATCTAGATGGGTTATATCGTAGTAATCTTATTCATACAAAGAAAATAAGAATTATTAATATTTTTAGCCGTACAACATATCAAGCACATGATGATGTTGGAAATAAAGATGTTTCTTTAGAACGTATTAAATATGCAACCGGTATTCGTTTGCTGGAAGACTTGGAATGTTTGGATGAGTTAATAGGACATGGTAATTATGCTTACGAATTATTAGGAGAACGTGAATGTTTATTAAGAGATAAAAATTTAGAAACATCTGAAGCTTTTGAATTCCCTCATGGAACTAAAGATGAATTTGGCGATGAAGATTGGCAAATTTATAAAAGATTAAAAGAATTTATTTCTGAATTGTTAGTATTAGAAGATACCGCAATACTATTGCCAATGGGTGTTAAAGAGCATATTGATCATATTGTTCTTAGGGAAGCTGTCGTTGATGCAAAAAAAGAAATAAAAGGCAAAATGAATGCGGTTATCTATTTTGGCGAAGATCAACCATATACAGGGCATACAAATCAAGAAGAGTGGGAAAAAGTAGAAGCATTTTTAAAAAACAATAATGTGTTGGTGATAGATTATCAGGTTAACATATTACATAAAACAGATTTATTATTTAAGCATTATACTTCTCAGGTAGAAGAGAGTTACAGAGAGGGGGTACATAGACGTGCTTATCAGCTAAAGGAACAGCTCAATTCCAATTCGGAAATAGAAAGGATATATAGAGTACTGTCATAGGTTTTATTCACCACAATAAAAATGCTTACGAATTATTAAGTATTAGCGAATAAATATAATTTTTAAAAACAAATAAATACTATAAAAAGGAGAAACAAGATATGAGTGAATTGTTGGAACAACTAGCTATGTGTGTTGAAAGGGGAAAGGTAAATGCACAATCTCCATTTCCCCCCGACTTAAAAGGCAAGTTAGGAACAGATGAACTAACCAAGCAAGCACTTGACGAAGGTATTGCACCGGAAGTTATCTTAAATGAATCACTGATGATTGGAATGAGAAGAATAGGTGATAAGTTTGA
>Ga0256913_10000094_pt1 | contig 38772 bp, 26 predicted proteins | sample Axial_MatmetaG_FD_185970 | JGI IMG/M metagenome (GOLD analysis project Ga0256913, IMG submission 185970) | Deep-sea worm associated microbial mat communities from Axial Seamount, Juan de Fuca Ridge, Pacific Ocean - Axial_Mat | ecosystem: Environmental > Aquatic > Marine > Oceanic > Microbial... | reverse complement strand
AAATAAAATATTACTAAGAGAAAGGCCGCGAATCACCGGAGTCCCGACACCGGGTCCTTTGGATATGATATCAACTCCGGGAACATCTTTCATCGCTTCAATAAAAGACGGACTTCCCGACTGCAAAAACTGACGAGGATTCATCGTGCTTATTTTCATCACATTTTCGTGCTGCGACCCGGCAAAAGTACCCGTCACGACAACCTCCTCTCCCTGGATAACTGCCGGTTTCATAGCAATATCCAGTGTTAAATCCCTGTCGTCAATCTTAACTTTCTTAATAACGGTTTTGTAACCCATAAAAGAGTAATTTACAATAACCTCTCCTTTATGCAAACCTTTAAGAATGTACTTGCCGTTTTTGTCCGTAACGGCACCTTTTGAATAATCGGGAAGAAAAATATTTACCCCGACAAGTGTTTCGCCCGTCTCCCTGTCGGTAACCACGCCATGAATAACCGCTTGTGCCCCGATTTCAGACACAACCAACATCAAAATTCCAAGTAATGCTATATACCTCTTGCTCATTCAATTTATGTTTTCGCAAAAATCACAAAATTAGAAATAAAAGTCTATAATATGGTTTTTTAGCTATTTTTAACTTATTCAAATTTTTACATACAATTTGTTTAAAAAGCTTAAATTTGCTCACAAAATAAAAGATATTTGAAAACAGTTTACAAAATATTAATACCCGTAATTGCAATACCGATTATTGCCATCTCAGTGATTCCGTGGATTCTTGGCCCATTGGTCAAATCCACTATTTCAAAAGTAAGCAACCAAACAATAACTTTTGAATATTCCGAATCGCATACAAATATCTTTACGAGAGTCATTTCATTTGACTCCGTCACATTTTCATTTGACAATATGGCTTATGACTCAGCTTCCGAAATAAAACTTAAAAGGCTGACTTTTAAGTCTTTTGCCATTGATGAAATTAGTCTCACAGACCTTGTCTTACGCAATGAACTGAACGTTCGCAAATTAATAATGGATTCCCCCGTATTGTGGCTCAATAAAGATAGTACCGAGGTTAAAAATGACCTTACAAATCAGCAGTTTTTGTCAAATATACTTAAAAGAAGAAAGCAGAAAAAGCAGGAAGACTTTTTATTTCACATTGATGAGTTTGAGATAAAAAAAGGCGGTTTTGTCTTCACTGATAAAAATAACAGAAAGATTAGTATCGAAGGCCTGAATTTATTAGTAACTGATTTACAAAGGGATAACTTCAAAGCCACAGACGGGAATGATAAAAACCTGTTTGATTTCAAAGCAAGGCTTGAACTAACCGGCGTTGAGCAAATATCCGAAAATATCTACAAATCAAGAATTGAGAACTTTATCATCGATACAAAGCAAAAAAATGTTATTCTGAAAGGTATTCATATCATTCCATTAAAAAAGCCTGACAGTACGAACCCCGTACTATATACCGTCAAAACAAATCTTCTTGACATTGAAGGAATTGAGCTTAAAGATATATTACAACAAACTGAATTCCGTATAAAAAAAGTAAAAGTCGGACATATTGATTTTACAGAATCCAAATTTTACACTCCAAAATCATCAAAAAAAACGGGAACTCCCCGGACAGACACTTTTAACATTTTTTCATTCTTCAGGGAATATAATGTCGGTTCCGTCAGTTTCGACGCAATAACTTTTCAATCGGTAAACGCTGAAAACGACACTTCAAAGCTGATAAAAACCGGAAAAACATCAATAAATAATATTAAAGTAGATTCTGCAACATTAAAAAGCATTAACAACAACTATTTAATTCATCATACAAGTATCTCAACACAATCGGTATATATCAGATTATCAGAACCCGATATCAAACTGATGCTTGACAGCCTGATATACAGCGCAACTGACACAACAACATATTTAAGAAATCTTTCGGCAAACCTAACCTGCCTGTCAACTGTTAGTGATAGCGTTCCCAAATGCAAAATAAAAATCGGCTCGGCTGCATTACGTAACCTGACACCCGAAGTTTTATTCACAGGAGACGATAAAGCAATATCTGTTCAAATCTCCGACTGGACAGCAAATATCAGTAATCCTTCAAAAGTAAAATTCCCTGAAAAAAGCAACACATCGTTTAAACTTTCGGAAAAGCTGTATTTTAATATTGTGGAACTAAAAAATGGCAATGTAAGAATAATTGAGGCAGACTCTACTGTTTTTAACATTAACAAATTTGACCTCTCAACAACCGGATTAACATTGTTTATCGACAGAAAAAAGTATCAGAAGATATTTAACTACAAGGAGATTACAACAGGATTTGACAAACTGGGATTCTATCCCGGGCAAGATTTCTCATTAGACATAAATAACTGTCGCTTAAACAATTACAATTTGAATATAGCACATATTGATTTCTCAAATAATAAAACCGACAATACAAACATTTCATTTAATGAGTTTGCAATATCGGGTTTTGATGTCAGAAAGCTGATAAACAGGAAAGAGTTTATTGCAAAAAACGTCACTTTCGGCAAACCCGATATTATTCATACTGTCAATAAGCCTTCCGTCCGGCAAAAAAACGACAGTCTTAATTTTAAAATACTTCGTCGGAAAATTGCCAAAGGGATTGAGAAAAGTCTGAATAAACTTAAAATTAATAACCTTACGTTTTCAAATGGGGATATCAACATAAACAACACAAACAACAAAACCACATTCAAAAGCAGTTTCGGGCTACAAATCGGAGATATTAAGTTCGACAAATACGATAAAAGATACAGCGACGAAATATCAATTGGAGATATTTTATTGAAACTGAATAATTCCAGTTTGAGATTAAAGGATATCTCAATGAAATATGATTCTGTTATTATTGACACGAAAGCAGACAAAATATCATTTATCAACTCTTTTTTATTGAGTTTACAGGACAAAAGAGCTACGGGCGAAAAAAAGAATGAATTACATGCATTTATTCCGAGAATAGACATTTCAGGCCCCGATTTTAACGCATATTTGTATCACCCGATGAGTTTTTCATCTATGGTCATTGAAAAACCGACCTTTAATCTGCTGATACACAATAAGAAAAAAAAGAACAAAAAACAAAAACCTCTTACTGCCGATATTCCTTTCTCATATTTTAAGGATTACATAAAATTGAACAACGCCAAAATAAACATCACAGTTGAGTCGGAAAAAGATACGATGAGAGTTAAAGTCAGTGATATTTCAGCCACCTGGTACGAAAATGTCCCAAAACCGGCTGCCGGCATATCTTTTTCAGCTCACGAACAGATGCACAAAGCTGAGGTTGCAATTGCAGGGCTAACACTTTCGAATAGCAAAACAGATATTTCAATTGATGAGGTGAAGCATAAGGTGAACGGCACCGAGATACGTATCAAAGGATTTAAGCAGTCATCATACAAATTGAATAAAAAGGGTAAAGAGCTAAATAACAGGGTTGCCATTCCTGAAATTCTGATTGAGCATCCGGTTCTCCACAAAAGAATGGGAAAACTTGCAAATATTGATTTTCAAAAGGTAATAACCGATGATGCTGACATTGACCTGTATCAGTTACAGGAGAAATCAACTCCTTCAAAGCATTTCAACTTCAAAGACACGACTTTACGGCCTGTTTTTAATTATCTCGGGCATTTCACCATAGAATACACAAAGATAGGAAACCTGCACTTTCAATATTTCCCAAAAGAGAAAAACAAAAAGCCTGTTGATATTACCCGGATGTCAATTATCATCAAAAAAATGAGAATAGACTCCTCCGTTTTTACAACTCATAAATCCATAATTAATGATATGGACATTACATTTTTCAAGAGGGAAATGGTAACGAAAAACGGCATGTATTTGATAAAATCAAACAATGTCACCTATTCATATAAAAATAACAGATTAATACTCGATTCGGTTTATTTGATACCAAGATATGGAAGAAAGGAGTTTTTCAAAAAAGCCGTTTACCAGACAGACAGAATATCTTTGAAAGGCAAGAATATAATAATTGACGGAATTGACTTTGAATCAATACTTACCGACAGGATTTATCATATAAGCAGGGTTTCTTTGAATGGATTTGAAATGATTGATCACAGGGATAAGAGGTATGAAAGAAAACCGGGAGAAATAAAGTCCATGCCACAAACCGCACTCAAGAACCTGCCGTTTAAGATAGCAATAGATTCACTCTATGTAAACAATTCGTACATGCTTTACGGAGAATATGTTGACAAATCACAAAAATCGGGAGAGGCTTATTTTACGGATTTCAACTTAACGGTAAGCAACATTACAAACGTAAATAAAAGCATTACCCGGAACCCAAGAATGGATGTAATAATGTCAACAAAACTAATGGATGATGCCAGACTAACACTCAATGTGGGATTTATTCTGAATGATCCTCTCGACTACTTTGAATACTCGGGACATCTGAATTATTTTGATATAACAAAGATGAATCCAATGGTTGAAAATCTGCTTGGGCTGACTATAAAAAGCGGGAAAGGTACTCTTGACATCAACGAAATAAAAGGAAACAATGACGTTGCAACAGGTGAGCTTTTCTTTAAGTATAAAAATTTTAAACTCGGGCTTTACAACAGGAATAAAGCAAAGGAGGTTACCGGTATCCTCAGCCCCATTGTTTCCTTTGTGGTTAACGACATAAAACTACGCTCAAACAATCCAAAATCACTTGGAAAGCCAAGAATCGGAGAGGTCTATTTTGAAAGAGACAAAGAAAAATCCATTTTGAATTACATCTGGAAAAGCACAATGAGCGGACTGCTTACAACGGTTGGCATTACTAACAAGCAACAAAAGGAAGCCGAAAAAAACGACAGAAAAGCATTAAAAAACGACCAAAAGATAAACAAGGAGTTTGAAAAAAATCTGAAAGATTTGGATATCAAAAAGAATAAATAGCCACATCTGCAAGGTGTATCACACGTCATTCAAACAATAAAATATCTAACTGAATATGAGTTGATTATCAAAAGTTTTGAGATTTATCCCGGAAATTTCCGGGATGGGTTTCTGATTTTGGATTTTACATCTCTTTTATACATTTAAGCAATCAGAACCAAACTTACTGAAATAACCGACAAAACAGAATAACCGTTAAAAATATAAAAATGAGATTTTTTATTGTAGATATCTAAGTAAAACAGTGAGACAATGCTTAAAATAGAGCATTAAAAAATCACAAACAGGTATTACAACGTGAGATACTTTTCGATTGAATCAAGAAACACCTGTCTTTTAAAGGGTTTGGATATATAGTCGTCCATTCCGGCTTCAATGCACATATCCTTATCCGACTTCATAGCATAAGCTGTAAGGGCAATAATTGGAACATGTGTTCCTCGCTCTTTCTCAATTTCCCGGATTGCTTTTGTCGCCTCATACCCATTCATCAGGGGCATCTGCACATCCATCAGTATCAGGTTAAATTTGTCATTTTTAAAGGTATCCACCGCTTCCTGACCATTTTCAACAACAGTAATGCCCCAATCTTTTGTTTTGGTTAATGCCTTAATAAGAAACTGATTTGCTTCATTATCTTCAGCAAGCAAAATCTTGACTTTTCTTGATTCCGACTCTTTTTGTTCATCATTCATTTTCATACTTAATTTATTATTTATTACTATCCCTAAGGTTAACGGTATTTCAACAATAAACCGACTTCCATTATTCGGTTCACTTTCAACTTCAATAGTTCCGGACATCATATCTACCAAGCGTTTTGTAATTGTCAACCCGAGACCGGTTCCTTTGTTTTTCTTTGTAAGATAAAAATCAAGTTGTTTAAACTCATCAAAAATCTCAGCAAGCTGCTCATTATTAATGCCTATACCGGAATCTGCAACAATTATTTTAAATAATAAACTATCACCCTGCCCGACGATATTTGCTTCAACTTTTATAAACCCTTCATTTGTAAATTTAATAGCATTATTAATAATATTAACTAATACCTGCCGTATTTTAAGTTCATCACCTACGACGATTTTTTCTTTTCCACAATTTGTTTCGAGTGCAAAAATAAGATTTTTTAAGTTGGCAATGGGTATAAAATAATTTTCTATATCATTTAGCACCTGGCAAATATTAAACTCAGCAGTTTCAAGTTTGATTGTTCCCGATTCAAACCTGGAGTATTCAAGCAGGTTATTGAGAAGTTCCAACAAATGATTGCCGGACTTTTCAACCATTTTAAGCATCAATTTCCTGTCTTTATCTTCCTCCTCAAATACAAGCATCTCTGTAAATCCTATAATGCCATTTAGCGGAGTCCGTATTTCGTGACTCATATTGGCGATAAACTGACTTTTTGCCAGGCTCGCTTGTTCAGCATTTTCTCTTGTGGCTATAAGGTTCTGTTCAATACCATAACGCTGATACTCAAGCGAAAGTGCCTTGCCGAGCGTAGATATAATCCTTAATTCTGTTTTTGAGAATTCCCTCTCCTCTCCAAATGCCACACAAAGTGATCCGAGAACAATATTGTTCACAATAGGATAGCCGAGAATAGCTTTTAAACCAAATTCTTTAACAAATGAATCAGACTCGAAAAACTCAGTTTTGGTAATATCCTCTATTCTATATAGTTCATCAGGAGTTAATGATGCTTTATGGCAAATATGGCCTTTTGCCTTGAACTCTCTTGGGAAATCATATGGAAGATGATACTCCGAATGTATATTTATCGTCTCTTTTTTCTTATTATAAGAATAAAAAGCCGACCACTTACCGCCTATGATTTTACACGCCTTACTAACAAGAATATCAATATTTTCTAAGGTGTCAACACCCATTTCAACAAAAACATTGTTAAGGTCAGTTAGCTTTTTCTCAGATTCGACCTTTTCGGTAATATCTTCAACAGAGCCTTCATAATATAAGGTCTTTCCATTTTCATTTGTGACTACACGGGCACTTTCTCTAATATTTATAAAACTCCCGTCATTGGTCTTCCATTTTGATTCAAAACCTTTTAGTATGCCATACTTTTCAATTTCTTTAATGAAAGCATTACGATTATATTTAGTTTCGGATTGTTCGCTATTCAAATTCCTGGATTTCAAATCCTCGAAGGAATCGTACCCTAGAATATCAAGTAATGCCGGATTAGCAAGCAAGATTTCTCCCTCAGGTGTAGTACGATAAATACCTATTGTTGAGTTTTCATAAAGGCTTTTAAACCTGAACCTACTCTCTATCAATTCCTCTTCATTAAGTTTTCTTTCGGTACATTCGTTAAGAGTAATAACAAAGTTTTCCTTGTCAATAATTTTCACGAACAAATCGAACCACATATTCAGGTTATCGGTAAATAACTCAATCCTAAAAGTTCCGCCTGATTCTATCTCCTTTTTAAACCTGTATGATAATTCCTCTTTTATTTCATCAACATTAGAATATATTTCTTTTAAATCAATACCAAGTAGTTCCTCTTTACTAACCCCATATAAATTTGCAAATAAAGAGTTTACCTGCTTTATGAAATAACTTTTTTCCCCGCTATCATCATACCTGACACTTCCCTGAAATGCCGGCAATGGAAATACTTCTATTGACAATAAATCTGCTTCGTTTTCGAAAGGGAAATAATTTTGCATAAGCATTTATATTAACAAACTTCACAAAACTACTTTAGCAGAAAACTAATATTTTCTCCCGGATTAAACTCTTTCGGACCTTGTCCCTGCTTGAATACTCTCATAGGCCTTTGGCCAATAAGTTCAACTTTTTCATTCTCTATAGAAAGCAGAGTCCCTTCACGCAGACCGGTTACATAAATACCTTCATTGGCAACAAGAAACTCTTCAATTCGCTGCTCGCGTGATTCACCTCCATGTCCTTCAATTGTAGAATCAATATAATGGGGATTTATCTGAAAAGGGATGAGATTCAGGCAGTTAAAACTTGCAGGTTCAACAATGGGCATATCATTTGTTGTTCGCAAAGTGGGACATGCAACATTTGCACCTGCACTCCACCCTACAAATGACACACCTCTTTCAACCATCTCTTTTATAGGCTTCATAAGCCTTAACTCGTGAAGTTTATGAACAAGATGAAAAGTATTTCCACCTCCCACAGCAATGGCCAGTGCATCCCTGACAGCTTGTCTCGGATCTTTTTCCCTGTGAATAGAGTAGATTTCAAGGCCTATTTCGTTAAATACATCATTAACCCTGTCTCTGTATACAGTGTACGAGTCTTCAATACTTTTTTCAGAGAGAGCAATACCCGCATAAGGTATAAACAAGATTCTGCGAATCCCTTTTTTATCAAAGAAATCCTTTATATATTCCATTGGCCATGACAAGTAATCCTCTCCATAATTTGTAGAATTACTAATTAATAAAAGTCTTTTATTCATGATTGGTAAATTTAAATCTATAATACTAAACCTGAGAAACTGCTAATTTATAAAAAAATAATACAATACTATTATTTTTTCGACAAGTATAAATAAAATTATTGATAAACCGGTTAAAAAGTGTTGATTTTTTTACTTCGAGTTTTTAATATAGGCCTTCTTAAAGAACTTATACCACGGTTTTCCTTCTGTATATTTTTCAACATTGATTTTTGGATTACTGACACCACCAGTATCTTTATCCGATTCAGCCATTTTATATGCAAGGTGCTCCTGAATTGTGCGTGTATCCCTCATTGAATAGTGATTGGCTTCAATTGTTTTTAACAGCTTCATAGCCGTTTCAAACTCAGCTCTGTTATCATATTGCTCTATTGATTTTTCGAACAATGCAAGATTATTCTTTATTGAGAAAAGATAAAACAGCGGCATAGGTTCGATTTTAGTCCTGACAATTTCATTCTCTGCCGATATTTGCTCCATTTCCTCATAAATCTTAAGAAAAGATTCACGGTCTTCTGACAGAAGAGCTTTCTGGGCTTCCTTTGCAAGAATCTGATACCTTGCAGCAGGTTTGTATTTTGATTGATGTTCCTCTGCCATTGCAATATCAAATTCGCAATAAGGATTTTCGTCCGAAATATTAAATGATTTATCCAGGATATTCACAGCTCCGATAAAATCCCCGGAATTAACCGACATATCAGCTTTATCAATAAAACTTAGAAAGAGCTTATTCTTATTTTCACAATTTCTGACAAAGAGACTACTATTTAGCTCCCACAAACTTTTTTGCACATCAGCATCTTTTTCCAACCCACATTCAACCTGTAAAGTCATACATTCATCGTAAACGGCTTTTGCTTTAACAATATTATTCTGTTCTATTTCATTCTGCGCAACTTCGCATTTATCAATAACAACGAGAGCAGCAGCTTTTTTAAAGAGCGACATCAGCAAAGTATCCTCCGGAAGATTGAACTCCGATTTTAATTTAAGTGCATTTCCAAGGCTCTCATAAGCTAACTGATAGCTTCCGGCATCAAGATTAATTTTTCCTTTCATCACCAGATAAGAATAGAAGCTCTGGTTAACACCTTTTGTTATATTATTAACCTCAACAGAAGGCATAATAACAGAAGAATTAGAATTGTAAAGATCCTGCGCTTTCATTATTTCCTCATTGGCATTATAAAAATCGCCATCATCAAAATAAATCCTTGCCTTTTCAACATAACTATTATATAACCCGTTAATTGTCTTGTCTAATCCATGTTTAATATCATAATCCTTATTAAATACGGAAGTGGAAGCACTTAACCGTTGAGCTTGCTCGAAGCAATGCTTTGCTTCAAGAAAATCTCTGCTTTCATTCAATCTATTTCCCTTGACAACATACAGATCAATTAGATTATTTGTCATATTTTTCAAATACTTATCTGTTATAATTGTCTCGCTGTGCTGTTTCTGGAACTCACGGGCTTTATTTATATAGTTTTCAGCAAGTTCGTAATTGCCTACATCTATGGCCCTGTCAGCAACCTGAATATATGATGTATAAATCCCGTAATTTGCCGTTGCATTGCTAATATTATATTCAACAGGTAATGCATTTCCATTTGTCAATTTATAAAATCCTTCAGCATTCCTAAGAACAGCAATCGCCAAATTAAACTTCTCCTCATTCATAAACATCGTTGCCTTTTTAAGGTAACTTTGAAATATCTGCTCTTTTAATATGTTTAGAACCTGAGTCTCATCATTGCACGCTCCGGTCTTGTCTATTATCTTTTTAAAGCCGTTAAAATAACTTTCAAGCATTTCATTGTTATAATTAATTAGCCCGAGATCATAATAGATTGAAGATTGCCAGTGAGTAACTACCTGTGACAGTTCAAAATAGCGCGATATGAGATTAACATATTTTTCTGCAATTTCTGTAAATCTGCTATCTATTTTAATGAAATCAACAGAGGCGAGAAGCTGATTGTAATTACACTTATATTTGTTAATCTTGCGTTCTAATTTATTTAGCTTAGTGTAGTACCCCGCTTTATCATTAGCAGCCAGGCCAAGTTCCGGCGGGAAATTAAAACTTTTAATTGCGTCATACACTCTTTCAGTTTCTTTCAGCTTAATATAACTATCCGGTATGCTATATGAATCCTTAACATTTATTGCATCAATCTGATCCGTCAGTCTCTCAACCACTGCAATTCCGGCATAATAAGTGTCAATGACATGTATTCTGTTGAAAAAAAGATCTTTATTGTTATCGCCGGAATAGAAATCTACATTCTCAACTCTAACCCAGTAACTGTCAGGTATTTCATTTCCTTCAAAAACAAAATCCAGCTCGAATTCCTTATTCTTATTTTGAGTAACATCTTTGAAATAAAAATTTTCGAGAAATGTTTCGCCTGTATATATTGAAATGTTAAGGTCGGCATGGTCGGGCATAAGAATATCCGAAATATCAAAATCGCGATAATAAATATCACCGGTACATTTCTCACCGTTAACCTTGGTTTTTACAAGAAAAGTATTCGTTTCTGTCCTGGCAATTGATTGGTGAACCGAGTAATAATATGTAAAGCTGGTGCTGTTAAGGCTGTTGAGATTGTGACGGGCCATTTCCCTGATAAAAAAATTATTCGTGTTGGACTTTGTAGGATTATCCCTGTTGTAATGAAATGTATATGTGCTATTCTCAACATTTTCAAAAACCTTATCGGATGCAAACGACGACACTACAAGAGCAAGAAGCAAAACAGTTAAACTTCCACTAACATATTCATTTCCGATTTTACACATATTCAGACTACCTAACTAATTATCAGAAAGTTTAAGATAAAACAATCTATAGTAAATTTATTATACGTAATTTTCAATTTTTGTTTCAAAAAACAACGCTGCAAAAATACAACTAATTAATAAACAAGTGATTTAATTAAATTGTAAAAAATAATAATTTGATTTTCTTCGTTCTTTTTCTGATTTTTAAGAAGGATTTGTGTGTCGGCTAATCAAAAAACAAAACACTTTGTTTCCACTGCAATAATGTAAAAAACCATCCGTTAACAAATTTTGTGAGAATAAATTATTATTTCTGACAAAAAAAACGGAATTTTGCACCCTCAAAAAATAGTATTAATTAGATAATCATAATATGTTAGGTCTTTTCTTTTTGTTGCCGGTTTCTTTCACAATAGTTGCCGTATTTGCGTGGGGGATTTTTGAAAAAGCGGGCGAGCCGGGCTGGAAAACACTGGTTCCGTTCTACAATCTGTATGTTTGGTTACAGATAATTGAAAAACCCTTATGGTGGTATATTTTCCTGCTTGTACCGTTTCTGAATGTTTTTATGGTGATGCTGATGATAGTTGAGCTTGCAAAGGGATTTGAAAAGAATGCTTTGTGGGAACAGGGTGTGGCTGTTATTTTTCCGTTTGTATATTTGCCATATCTGGGATTTTCTGACAAAGAGAAGTTTATTCCGGTTGCCGACCGTAAGAAGTTTAAGAAAGGTGTTGTCAGGGAATGGACTGATGCAATTATCTTTGCTGTCATAGCCGCCACCATTATCCGTACGTTCCTCATCGAAGCATATACAATACCGACCTCTTCAATGGAGAAAACCCTTTTGCGGGGCGATTTTCTGTTTGTCAGTAAAATAGCTTATGGTCCTCGGATTCCTGAGACTCCTCTGTCGTTTCCTTTTGTGCACCATACTATGCCACTTTCAACAAGTACGAAATCTTTTGTCGAGTGGATCAAGCTTCCTTATTATCGTTTTCCTGGATTTGAAAAGATTAAAAATAATGATGTCGTTGTTTTTAACTACCCTGAAGGCGATACCGTGTCAACTGTTTTTCAGAGTAATATAAGTTACTACAGGTTGGTTAAAGAAGTTGGGAGAAATAATCTGTGGAAAAATAAAAGAAGATATGGTGATATTATTTACCGGCCGGTTGATAAGCGCGAAAATTATATCAAAAGATGCATAGCTATTGCAGGAGATACACTGGAGATTAAAAAACAGATTGTTTATATCAATGGAAAAATAAATCCGCTTGCTCCTGACGGACAGTATAAATATTTTGTTGATGCACCAAAGGGTATAAATAAAAGATTCAGGGATAGAATTGATATTTCGGATGAAGATTATGATTACTGGCGTAGAGACCCAATGCACAAACTACCGTTAACAAAGGAAGCAGCTGCTTTACTCAAAGAACGTCCTTCAGTCAGAAAAGTGGAGTTAGTAGTTGAGAAGCCAGGCGTGTGGAACCCCGATCTCTTTCCGTTCGATTCTACATATAAGTGGAACATAGACAATTACGGGCCCATATATATTCCCCAAAAGGGCAAAACCGTAAAACTTGATATGAACAACATCAGTCTTTACAAACGCCTGATAAAGGTTTACGAAGGTAATGATTTGAAAATAAAGGATGGAAATATATATATTAACGGGAAAGAGGCGGATTCATATACTTTTAAAATGAACTACTACTGGATGATGGGTGACAACCGTCATAATTCGGCGGACTCAAGATACTGGGGCTTTGTTCCGGAAGATCACGTTGTTGGTAAGGCCTCGTTCGTTTGGTTGTCGCTGAATCCTGAAAAGCCGTTATTCGGAGGTAAAATAAGATGGAATAAATTGTTCCGCTTTATTAAATAGAAATTAAACTAGATGAAAAAAGCAGAAATACATACTGAAAAAGGCACGATGGTGGTTGAGTTTTTTGAAAAAGATGCTCCCGGAACCGTTACCAATTTTATTAATTTATCAAAAAAAGGATTTTACGACGGGCTAACATTTCATAGGGTGATACCTGGATTTGTTATTCAGGGCGGTTGTCCGAAAGGCGACGGTACGGGTGGCCCGGGTTACACAATTAAGTGTGAAACAAACGGCGGGAGTCAGTATCACGATCGTGGTGTCTTGTCAATGGCTCACGCCGGAAGAGATACAGGCGGATCACAATTCTTTATTTGTCATAATCGTGAAAACACACAGCATCTTGACGGTGTTCACACTGTTTTTGGTAAAGTGGTTGGAAATATTGATATTGTTGATGAAATTGAAGCCGGAGATGTTATCGAAAAAATTGTTATTTTTGACGAATAAAGATTAAAAACAATAAAAATGAAAATACAAAAAAAGATATTACTGATGCTTATCTTTTCGGCTTTTATCTTTGCCGGAAATAAAAAAGTCGAAGCAAAAGACTTTACCGGCACTATTGTTTATAATATTACTTACGGTGATGATGTTGATACCCAAACTGCTGCTATGATGCCCAAAACAATGAAGATTATTGTTAAAGGCAAGAAAACAAGCATGGAGATAAATATGGGAATGGGAACATCTATTACAGTATTCGATACGGAAAAAAATGAAGGATTCACCCTGATGGATATGATGGGACAGAAGCTGGCTATGAAAATGTCAAGTGAGGATATTGATAAAAAGAATGCAGATGTTCCTGATGTTGATACTGAGATAACCGGCGAAACAAAAGAAATAGCAGGATATAATTGTAAAAAAGCAATAATAAAACCTAAAGACGGTTCAGAGATGATTACAGTTTATTTTACTGACGAATTAGGAGCCGGAACAATTAACATGAATAACCCTATATTTAAAAATATTGATGGTATTATGCTTGAGTTTTCTGTAAATGAAGGAGGGATGAAGATGACCTACACTGCAGTAAAGGTTGAGAAGAAGAAAGTTTCCGATAAAGAATTTGAAATGCCGGAAGGCTATAAGGTTATGACAATGGAGGAATTTAGTAATATGTATGGAGGTTGATGATTGATGGCAGAGAAATCGAAAAGGAATAAATCGGGTTCAAAGAAAAAAAGTTCATCTGGAGTTAAGAAGAAAAAGGGTGGGTTCTTTAAGGCTGTTGCTGCCTTTTTTAGAAACAGAAAAGTTCATAAGCTTACAGGGCTGTTTTTTGTCCTGTTTTCCTTAGCCCTTTTTATTGCATTGACATCATATTTTTTTACTTGGCAGTCCGACGCATCCATTCCTACGGGTGAAGCAAATAATTGGATTGGAAAATTGGGACGAAATCTGTCAAAATGGGCTATTGAAGACTGGTTTGGGTTCGGAGCATATATTTTCCCTTTTCTGCTTTTCATATACGGTTTTCATATTCTTTTCAAAAAAGCTATCCTGCCGTTATGGAAAACCACCCGCATATCAATATTGATAATGCTTTGGGTTTCCGTTACATTAGGTTTTCTGTTTGCAAATAATGATAATCTTGCCATTCTCGGAGGTTCTTTCGGTAATCAATTATCCGACTGGATAGAACTTGGACTTGGAGGGCTCGGAACCGGATTGCTTTTACTGTTTCTGCTTCTTAGTTTTCTAATCATCAATTTTAATATTAATTTTAAACCTCCAAATATTAATTTCGGAGGTGGGGGGAAAAAAGGTAAAAAAGTTTCCACAAATAATGATCCGCTTGAAGATAAATACAATACAAGAGAGTTCTCCGTCGAAGAGGAAGATGATACAGACTGGGACAATTCTGTTTCTGAAAATATTGAGGGTGAAAATCAGGTTATTGATATAAGTACTGATACTACTGAAACAACTACAGAAAATGAACTTGCTGATGATATCGAATTAACAATAGAAACAACAAAAGAAGATGATACCGTAGTTGCCGAAATTGAACAGAATAGCAATGAACCTGATCATAAATCTATTGACGAACCGTACGATCCACGTCTTGACCTTGCGAATTTTAAGTTCCCTCCTCTTGATTTACTTGATGAACATGGCAGCGATAGGATCTTAGTCCGCAAGGAGGAGCTTGAAAGAAATAAGAACAGGATTGTTGAGACTCTCGGTAACTATTCTATTAAAATACAAAAGATTAAGGCAACAATAGGCCCGACTGTAACACTTTATGAGATTGTGCCGGCTGCCGGTGTCAGAATTTCAAAAATCAAAAATCTTGAGGATGATATTGCGTTAAGCCTTTCTGCTCTTGGAATTCGTATTATTGCTCCTATTCCAGGCAAAGGAACAATTGGGATTGAGGTGCCAAATGAGAATCCTGATATCGTTTCCCTGAAATCGGTTCTCAGCTCTGATAAATTTCAGCGCAAGGACTATGAATTGCCATTTGGTCTCGGTAAAACAATTGCCAATGAGAGTTTTGTCGCAGATCTTACCAAAATGCCACACCTTTTAATGGCAGGTGCAACCGGACAGGGGAAGTCTGTCGGATTAAATGCAATAATTGTTTCGCTACTTTATAAAAAGCATCCTGCAGAGTTAAAATTTGTCCTTGTTGATCCGAAAAAGGTAGAGCTTACGCTTTATTCCAAGATAGAAAGACACTACTTGGCTAAACTGCCTGATTCAGAGGAGGCTATCATAACCGATACACGTAAGGTGGTTCGTACTCTTAATTCTCTTAGCATTGAAATGGATAACAGGTATGAGTTGCTTAAGGATGCTCAGGTAAGGAATATTAAGGAGTATAATGTTAAATTCAAGGCCAGAAAACTGAATCCGCTTCAAGGACACAGATTCTTGCCGTATATTGTGCTTGTGGTTGACGAATTTGCCGATTTGATAATGACAGCAGGAAAGGAAATCGAGCTTCCTATTACGAGGCTTGCACAATTGGCCAGAGCTGTTGGCATTCATCTTATTATTGCAACCCAGCGTCCTTCCGTAAATATCATCACGGGTTCCATAAAAGCGAATTTCCCTGCCAGGGTCGCTTTCCGGGTTATTTCAAAAATTGACTCCAGAACAATCCTTGACAGTGGCGGTGCTGACCAGCTTATAGGCAGGGGGGATATGCTTTTGTCAACGGGAAGTGAAATGATACGTCTTCAATGTGCTTTTGTCGATACTCCCGAAATTGATAAGATAACTGATTTTATAGGTTCGCAACGAGCCTATCCAGATGCCTTCCACCTTCCTGAATATGCTGATGAGGAAAATGACAGCCCTGCCGAATATGACCCGTCGGAAAGAGATAGCCTTTTTGAAGATGCTGCCAAAATAATTGTCCAAACACAACAGGGATCGACTTCCTTGCTGCAACGAAAGTTGAAACTCGGGTATAACAGGGCAGGCCGTATTATCGACCAGCTTGAAGCTGCCGGAATTGTCGGACCATTCGAGGGTAGCAAAGCAAGAGAGGTGAGAATTGCCAATGAAATGGCTTTGGAACAATATTTGAAGGATTTGGATGATAAAAATGTTTGAGATTAACTAAATTAATTAGATATGCAGATTAAAAAAACAATATCATTGTTATTGGCTCTTGCACTGATTCCTGCTCTTTTTGCCCAGAATGTTGAAAAAGGAGATAAAAAATCAAGAGAGATACTAGACAAAGTTTCTGAAAAAACCGAAGCATACAAATCGTTCAAAGCTGAGTTTACTTATAAGATGCAAAATAAACAAGCAGGTATTGATGAAAGTAAAGATGGAGTGTTAATCGTCTCAGGTGATAAATATAATCTGAAAATTGCCGGTCAGGAAATAATTTGTGATGGTACAACGGTTTGGACATATATTGAAGATGCTGATGAGATACAGATTAACTCCGTTGAAGATAATGATGAATCAATAACTCCAAACAATCTGTTTTCTTCTTATCAAAAGGATTACAAATCTAAATTTGTGAGAGAAACATTTCAGTATGGGGCAGATGTTTATGTTATTGATATGACCCCAAACCAAGGCAAAAACTTTTCCAGAGTTAGAATTATCATTGATAAGGATAAGCTTGAGATTCTGGACTTTACAATATTTGATAACAGCGGAAGCAGCTACTCCTATGTCATCAATAAGTTTACCCCCAATGTTGAAGTTAAAGATTCCGATTTTACTGTTAATCCTGCTGATTTTCCTGATGCGGATATTGTAGATATGAGATAAGGTGTTGAATTTTATTTCCTAAAGATATTAACATCACAATATTAATAACTTTTCCTGTATCCCTTTGAATCCAAAGGTTTCTTTATTTACTTTTGCAATAAATTGGAGTAAAAATGTCTGAGAAGTATACAGAAGATAACATACGGTCGCTGGAATGGAGCGAACATATAAGAATGCGTCCTGGGATGTATATTGGCAAACTTGGTGACGGTGCATCGCAGGATGATGGTATTTATGTGCTGATTAAGGAGATAATTGATAATTCCATTGATGAGTTTGTTATGGGACATGGAAAGATGATTGAGGTTGCAATTCAGGAAAAAACGGTTACCATTCGTGATTACGGACGCGGAATTCCTCTTGGGAAGGTTAATGCCTGTGTTTCCAAAATAAATACAGGAGCAAAATATGACTCAAAGGTATTTAAAAAGGCTGTCGGACTCAACGGTGTTGGATCCAAAGCAGTTAATGCCCTCTCGTCTTATTTTCTTACGAAATCGGTTAGAGAAGGAAAAGCTAAAATTGTTGAGTATTCGAGAGGTGCATTGGTGAAAGATTATGAAATTCAGGATACTGATGAAAAAAACGGGACACTCGTTACTTTTACTCCTGATACTGTGGTGTTTGGTAATTATCATTTTATCCCCGAATATGTTGAGAAACTCCTGTGGAACTACGTTTTCCTTAATAATGGGCTGACAATAAATTATAACGGGCAGAGTTTTTATGCTAAAAACGGACTTAAAGACCTTCTTGAGAGAACGATAAACGGTAACGGACCTATTCTTTATCCGATTATTCATATTAAAGAGGGTGACCTTGAGTTTGCCTTCTCCCATAGTTCAAAACAGTATGGTGAGGAGTATTACTCTTTTGTTAACGGACAACATACTACTCAGGGAGGAACTCATCAGTCATCTTTTAGGGAGGCAATAGTTAAAACAATAAGAGAGTTTTATGGAAAAGATTTTGATACTAGTGATATAAGAGCTGGAATTGCCGCTGCAATATCATTAAAAGTACAGGAGCCTGTGTTTGAGTCTCAGACAAAAACAAAACTTGGATCGCAGTTGTTAGAGCCTGATGGACAGACAATAAGGAATTATGTTAATGATGTTGTCAAACGCAATCTTGATAACTATCTTCATAAAAATCCTGAAACAGCCGAATCTATGTATCGCAAGATCTTGCAATCGCAGAAAGAGAGAAAGGAAATGGCCGGGATTAAAAAACTGGCACGCGAAAGTGTTAAGAAGGCAAGTTTGCATAATAAAAAACTGAGAGATTGCAGAGTACATTATCACACAAACCACGAACGCAGACTCGAAACAACCATCTTTATCACTGAGGGTGATTCGGCCAGCGGATCAATTACAAAATCCAGAGATGTTAATACACAGGCTGTTTTTAGTCTGAAAGGAAAGCCTCTGAATTGCTACGGCTTAAGTAAAAAGATTGTTTATCAGAATGAAGAGTTCAATCTTTTGCAGGCTGCCCTGAATATTGATGACGGACTTGAGAATTTGCGCTATAACAATATTGTGATTGCCACCGATGCCGATGTTGACGGGATGCATATCCGGTTGCTGCTATTGACTTTTTTCCTTCAGTTTTATCCTGATCTTGTCAAATCAGGACATCTCTATATTTTGCAGACACCTTTGTTCAGGGTCAGAAATAAGAGAAAAACAGAATATTGTTATTCGGAAGAGGAGAGGGTTAGTGCAATAAAAAAACTTGGCCCCAAACCTGAGATAACGCGTTTTAAAGGTCTTGGTGAAATATCCCCTGATGAGTTCAAGCATTTTATCGGCTCTTCAATACGTCTTGAACCTGTGCTATTGCAGCGCGAATCATCCATAAAGGAGATACTTTCGTTTTTTATGGGCAAGAATACTCCGCAACGCCAAATATTTATTATTGATAACCTACGTGTTGAAGAAGATGTCCCTGAAGTTAACAAGGTAGCTTAGTATTTTTATTTTAAAAGCCTGAAAGCTTTTCCCATATAATCGGTTATGTCTCCGGCAATTAAGGAGTCGTAACCTTCATCGTTTGCAGCCAGATCTCCTGAAAGCCCGTGAATATAAACTCCAAGCAAAACTGTTTCCAACGGTGAATATTTCTGAGCAAGCAGTCCGAGAAGTATTCCGGTTAACACGTCACCGCTGCCACCGGTAGCCATTCCCGGATTTCCTGTAGTGTTGAAATAACAGTTTCCTGTAGGAGTAGTAATTGCAGTATGAGCTCCTTTCAATATGACATAGCAGTTATGCTTGATAGAAAAATTACGCTGCATCCTGTTTCTTTCAAAATTATCCGCCGATTTTCCGACGAGCCTTTCAAACTCTTTCGGGTGGGGTGTAAAGATGCTATTTTTAGGAATGAAAGAAATCCAAGTTTTGTTTTCCGCCAAAATGTTTATTGCATCTGCATCAAAAATGATTGGTGTCGAAGCATTTTGTATGAGTAGTTTCAATGCATTAGCAGTCTGTTTCTCTATTCCAATGCCGGGGCCGACAGCAATTGCATTATACTTTGAAAGGGTTGGGACTTCTGAAAAGATGTTTTTATCCATATCAATATTCACCATTGCCTCGGGAACAGCCGTTTGCAGAATAGTATATCCATTTTCAGGGATATGAACGGTAACCAATCCTGCACCTGCACGTAAAGTGGCTTTTGAACCGAGAACGGCGGCTCCCATTTTTCCATAGCTGCCCGAGATTAGTAGTCCGTGACCATATGTTCCTTTGTGCGAAAATTTCGGCCTTCCTTTCAGGATACTCTGTATTTCATCCGACTCAATTAAAAAACTGTCGACTTCGGTATTTCTGATAAAATCGGGATGAAGACCTATCGGAAGAACGAACCAATCTCCAATATAGGCATCGTTTTCAGGAAAGAGGAAGCCGTATTTCGGGAATTGAAATGTGAGTGTAAAGTCTGCATGGATAATAGAGCCATTATTTTTAATATTGGTTTCATCACAGAAGAATCCCGAAGGTGCATCAATGGAAACAACAGTAGCAGAGCTATCGTTAATGAGATCAATAATTTTGGCGATAAAGCCTTTGACCGGCCTTGTCAAACCCGACCCGAAAATAGCATCAATAGCAACATCATTATTGTTAATTTCCGGTAGACTGTCGCTCTCACTAAGCTCAACTATTGTGGCATTAGTTGTTCTTTTGATCCTTTTATAATTTATTTTGCAACTCGGTGACATTTTTTTGGAATAACGTACAACATAAACTGTTACCGAATACCCTGAGTTTGAAAGCATTCTGCTTACGGCAAAACCGTCGCCGGCGTTGTTTCCAAGACCACAGAATGTTTTAATATGTCTTGAAGTGTCAAAATTAGAACCGATCCACTTAAAGAGTTCAGAGGCTGCCCTCTCCATAAGGTCAATGTCGGTAATTGGTTCATTCTTAATCGTGTAAGAATCGGCCTCCTTTACTTTTTCTATTAGTAGGATTTTCATTTATCTTCAGATTTAATGATAGTTACGTTTCTCAGGCTGTCATCTGCTCCTCTGCTATTGCTTTCACATAGCTTCGACTTTACGCGGACGGGACTAGTCCTTATCTCTCACCGGACTATGATGCCTTCGCAAGCTGCGGCATCTTGTATCCGATGTTACAAACAGATTGCCCCAACGAGACTACAAGTTTATTTGTCAAATTGTAAAGAACATTGATATGATATTTTCGAAGGGAATACCTGTTTGTAACTCTGGACGTTAGCGCAGAGTTGTAAAGATGCAAAATATCAAATTTCGTAGGGATGCTCTGTTGTATTGCTGTTAAACATTCATAATTTCTTTCAAAGCATTATAACTTTTAACCCTTAAGAACTTTTTCCTCCTTAACCACAAGACATCCTGCCATCATATCGTGTAGTGCTTGTTTTTTTAATGTAAAACCTGCCATTGCAATAATATAGGGAAGTTGCTCTTCATCCATTTCCTCATAATCCGCCATTTGCGATAACGACAGTCCGTAAAAGCCGAGTAACGGGAATATGAATATCCCTTCAATGATTGAAAGAATGATACCATCAATTATTAGTGCGAGAAACCTCCACCAGAAACCTGCATAGGTTTTGATAATAGAAAAATTACTTTGTTGATTAACAGATGTGTTCTTCATAATATTTTATTTTAAATTTAAGGGTAAAAGTATAAAATAAATTTGAATTATATTTTTATACTTTTGCAATAAAAAAAAATAAGATATGGGGCGTAAGAAAAGAGGGAATTTGCCGGTTTTTGAAAATGTGAAAGTTGTGGATACAGGTTCTGAGGGTAAAGCTGTTGCCAAAATTGACGAAAAGGTCATTTTTGTTCCTTGGGTTGTACCTGGTGATGTTATTGATATTAAAGTTACAAAGAAACGGAAATCATATCTGGAGGGCAGGGCAACGGCCTTTCACAGCTATTCGGAAGAAAGGACAGAGCCGAGATGCGAACATTTCGGCTTGTGTGGTGGTTGTAAATGGCAGAATATGAAGTACGAAAGCCAACTGCATTATAAGCAAAAGCAGGTAGAAGAAAATTTAAAGCGTATCGGCCATATTGAAGTGAAAGAGTTCTATCCGATACTTCCATCCGAAAGTCAGTATTTTTACAGGAATAAGCTGGAATATACCTTCTCAAGCCGTCGCTGGCTAACGGATTTCTCAAGGGATGTGGATTTTAAGGATATAAATATGAACGGAATTGGTTTTCATATTCCGGGTATGTTCGACAGAATATTGAATGTCGAAAATTGTTATCTTCAATCCGAACCTTCCAATTCGATAAGGCTTGCCACTAAGAAATATGCTGATGAACATAGTCTGAATTATTATGATGTAAAAATAAGGGAAGGGTTTCTGAGGAATCTGATAATCAGAAATACGACAACTGGTGAAGTGATGGTAATACTGGTTGTGAATTATGAGGATGATAAAAATGTATTCGGATTGCTCAATTATCTTGGAGAACAGTTTCCCGAAATATCTTCATTGATGTATATAATCAATCCAAAAAGTAATGATTCCACTTACGATTTGAGAGCAAAACTCTACAAAGGGAAATCTTATATTACCGAGGTAATGGAAGGTTTGAAATTCAGAATAGGACCAAAATCTTTTTATCAGACAAATCCGGTTCAGGCTTACGAGCTTTATAAAGTTGCCCGCGAGTATGCTGATTTGAAGGGCGATGAGGTGGTTTACGATTTATACACCGGAACAGGTACAATTGCAAATTTTATTGCGCATAATGCGAAAAAGGTTGTTGGCATTGATTCGGTGTCGTCGGCAATAGAAGATGCGATTGAGAATTCAAAACTGAACGGGATAGATAACACATCTTTTTTTGCCGGGGATATTTTAAAGATTCTTGATGATGATTTTATTGATAAAAACGGTAAACCGGATTTTATTATCACAGATCCACCACGTGCAGGAATGCATGAAAATGTGATAAGGCAGATAATGAAAGTTTCCCCCGATAGAATAGTATATGTCAGTTGTAATGCTGCTACGCAAGCTCGTGATGCTGCTATTTTAAGCGAGAAATATTCTGTTGAAAAATGTCAACCGGTTGATATGTTCCCGCAAACACACCATGTTGAGAATGTGATGCTATTGAAATTGAAAGAATAATTTTTTTATTCGGAAACCTTTAATAGGAAACAGAGGATGATAATTGCTTACAGTGCTTCCCACACCTTACTTAGTATAAAAACCGTTAATTTTTGTTAACATTTATTAATATTTCTATAATTTTGCTATTTTTGCATCCGATGAAGAAAATATTTTTACAAATATTGTTTTTGTGTTTTCCTGTCTTTTTAATAGCACAGGTTATGCCTCCGCAAGGGGAGAAGACCTATTCGTTGAATGACACTACAGTGGCTTCCGAAGATTTTAATCCCGAAGAGGTTAAAGATGCTATTCTGAAAAAGAGATTCAGGGTTAGTGTTGAGGTTGGTGCTACCTTTGGTGCTTCTCCATATTACGGTAGTTATTTCGGTACTTATCTTGCTCCGCATTTAAGCTACGACATAACACCCCGTTTCACGCTGAGCGGAGGCGTAAGTCTTGCAAACTATTACGGTATTAGCAATTTTACACCTGAGTATACTGCAATGCCTATGACTTCAATTTATATTGAAGGAGCTTATAAACTGACTAATAATTTGGCTGTTTATGGAGCTGTTCATCAGCAGATTGACCTTTTAAACGTACCGGGTCAGGCTCAAAATAACACATATAATCTCAATAGTACATCTGTAAGGATGGGTTTCAAATACAAACTTAGCGATAATGTGTTTATTCAGGGTGAAGTCGGATTTTCCAACCGGCCTTACAATCCCTATTTCGGAGGCTATCAGCCCAATCCTTTTGCATCTCCTATTATGAACAGAAGGTCCAATCCATTCATTGATCCGTTTTAATATTTAAGTTATTGAGCACTATTCTCTCCATACAAAGCCTAAATAAAAGATATGGAAAGATACATGCCGTTAATAATCTTACATTTGATATCGAAAAAGGTAGTGTTTTCGGTATTCTCGGGCCAAATGGAAGTGGGAAGACGACGACCCTGAGTATTATCCTTAGCGTAGTCGCCAGTGACAGCGGCTCTTTCTCGTGGTTTGGAGAACCGCCGTCGCCCGAAAGCAGAAAAAGGATAGGAGCCATACTGGAGCATCCGATTTTTTATCCTTACATGTCTGCCGAAAATAATCTGAAGATAATTGCAGATATCAAAGGTGTTGACCCGGGTGATATTGAGCGGGTTCTGAAGACTGTTGAGTTATACGACCGCAAAGATTCAAAGTTCAAGACATATTCTTATGGAATGAAGCAGAGGCTTGCCATTGCGGGGGCACTACTTGGAAATCCGGAAGTCCTTATTTTTGATGAACCTACTAACGGTCTTGACCCGAAAGGGATTGCCGCTATAAGAGAGCTGATAATAGACATTGCCAACCTGGGGATAACAATAATACTTGCAAGCCATCTTCTTGATGAAGTTCAAAAAACTTGTAGCCACGTTCTGGTCTTGAATAAAGGACAAAAGCTTTTTGTTGGCAAAACGGATGAGGTACTGAACGTTGCTGATACAATTGAGATTGCTTCCGGCGATTTGAAACAATTGCAGTCTGCTCTCCGGAACATTGATTTTGTTGGTAATTTAACACGTGAGAGTGACATTTTGACGTTGATCATACAAAATGGAAAAACCGTTTACGATTTGAATAAAATTCTTATTAATGCAGGAATAATTGTTACACATCTTGCAAAAAGAAAGCAAAGTTTGGAAAAACAATTCTTAGAATTACTTAACGAAAATCAATGATACGATTACTTAGAATAGAGTTCAGAAAGTTAAAACCGTACAAAGCCTTTTGGGTTATGTTGATTTTCTATACTGTATTACTGGCAATTATGGTTTTTGGGATCCCTGGACTGATAGACTGGGTTGCAGAAAAATCAGGCGATTCAAAAATCAGGATTTTCAAAGCTATTGTTTTTAATTTTCCGGATATCTGGCAAAATATTGCTTTTGTTGCCGGCCTGCGTATTTTTATAAAAATGATACTGGGCCTTATTGCTATTGTGCTAATTACAAACGAATACGGCAATTTGACCATCAGGTCAAATATAATCAGTGGGTTAAGCAGAGGAGAGTTTTTGGCCGGAAAGATACTTTTAATCGCAGTACTTGCCGTTTTTTCAACTGTTATTATCTTCTTCTCAGGTCTTTATCTTGGTTTTACTAATTCGTCGACAAAAGCTTTTGTTGATGTACTCGGGAAGATGTCTTTTTTGGGTGGTTATTTTCTCGAAGTGTTTGTTTTTCTGATTTTCGCTCTTTTCATTGGCATATTATTGCGCAAAACAGGTTTTTCCATTATTATTTTACTTGCCTATTTTGTTGTAGAATTCATCCTCGACCATAAACTTCCTGATTCCTTTTCACCTTATCTGCCTTTAAATGCAATGAATAATATCATCAGATCACCAAACACATCTCTTATGAAATTAAAATCGCCGGGTTTTAATTTTGATTTTCAGGAAGTCATATCCTTTACTGATGTTGGTATTGCTATGGCCTGGGCTGCTATTTTTATTATGCTTTCGTATCTTTTATTAAAAAAGAGAGATATTTAGGTCGTCCTGTTTGTCTTTTTAATACTTTTGTTTTTTCCATTAACTAATGCAAAATTTGCGTAACATATTATTTTGTGGTCTTTTGACTTTAATAACTCTCGCATACAGCAACACTGCTGTTGATAGCTTAAGTATTGCATTGGGAATAGCCAAAACGCCCGAAGAAAAACTGATATTATTAAACCGGCTTTTCAGTGAAACATTTCCAGGCGATAAGATAAAAGCAATTAATTATGCCGACCGCGCACTAAGAATTTCGGATTTTTGTAGAAATGAATCTGAAAAAGCCATTGCGCTTTATAATAAAGGTATTTATCTATTGGGCAGCAATATGGCAAATGATGCTGGAACATACTTCAACAATGCTCTACGGATATTTAATAAAAATAAAAACTCTATTTGGGTAGCGAAAACAACAATGCAGTTGGGATTGATAGCGAAGAAAAATCTTAAATATGAGAAGGCTTTGGAGTTATTCTTCAAGGCAAAAGAGGTGTTTGAAGAACAGGCTCCTATGTCGTATAATATGGCCTCAATATTAACACATATTGGAGGTGTGTATTACGACCAAAAGGAATATGGCAAAGCTTATGAATATTGGGAAAAATGCCAAAATATCAGGGAAGCTATTAATGATAGTGCCGGGCTTTTAAGTACATACAACAATATTGGTGAGATTTACCGGTTGTCAAATGATTTTGATAAAGCTCTCGGTTATTATAATGAAGTAATTGCAATTAACAAAACATTAAACAGATATTCCTACTTGCCTGTAGTGTACGATAATATCGGAAACATCTATTTAAGTGAAAAAAATTATGACAGTGCTTTGCTGTATTTATCCAAAAGCCTTAATGCAGCTATTAAAGAAAATGATGAACTTAAACAGGCATCTGCACATAAATCGTTAGGTAACCTTTATATTGCTTTGTCAGAATACGACCGTGCAAAAGTCCATTTTTTGAAAGCAAAAGATATCGGGACTAAGTTATCAAACATATATATCCTTAAAGATGTAACTTTAGGACTTGGGAAGACAAACGAAAAACTCAAAAAATATGAAGACGCATATAAATACTTTAATGAGTACAAACGGCTAACCGACAGCATTTCACAAATAAATAATTTTGAGGATGTTACAAAGCTTGAAATGAGGTTGATGTTTGAGAATGAAAAGGAACTTAGCAAAATTGAACATGAAAAAAGAGAGTGGATATATTTTATCATTGCCATAGGATTGCTACTTCTCATAATTATAATTGCCTGGCTTTACGGCCGGCAAAAAATCAGGATACAGCATTCGCAAACGGCTAAAGAGAATTTGAAACTCGAAAGGAAAAGACTTCATGAAGAATTAGACTTTAAAAACAGAGAGCTCGCAACAAATGTAATGTATATGGTCAAAAAGAATGAGCTGATAAACCATATTAGTGAAAAGCTTCTTAAAGCGAAAATTCATTTTAAAAAGGAAAATATTACGGTTGCTGAAGAGGTAATCCACACTTTACAAATGAGTGCTGATGACAGGATATGGAATACATTTGAGAAAAGATTTGAGGAAGTTCATGAAAACTTTTATACTAAATTGGATGATGAATTTCCAAGTCTTACAGCTAAAGACAGAAAGCTTTGTGCATTACTTAGGTTGCACCTAAGTACAAAAGAAATCGCAACCATTATGCATCAAAATACAGCAAGTGTGGAAGTTGCAAGAACACGATTAAGAAAAAAACTAAATCTGTCAAATACGGATATCAACCTAGTAACTTTTTTATCAACTATTTAAGTATGGCCGGTATATTTAAAATATTGATTTTGTTATTGCTTGCAGAAGTTATGGGTTTCGCGCAAGGAACCGGTAATCTTGACAGTTTGATAGCCACACTCAATAAACCCTTGAGTGACACCTCAAAAGTGAATCTATTAAACGAAATTGCATCTGAAATATTCTTTAGCATTCCTGACAGTATTTATTACTATTCAAATAGTGCATATAACATTGCGGAAAACATTGACTATAAAAAGGGTATTGCCGAAGCATATAATAATCTTGGTATTTATTTTAGGGAAAACGGTTTATATGATGAAGCTTCGGAATACTATTTCAAAAGTTTGGAAATAATGGAGGATATAGACGATGAAAGCGGAATGGCAAGATGCTATAATCTTATTGGTATAATTTACTATTATATAGGCGATTATGATCAGAGTTTAAAATATTATGTGAAAGCATTAGATATTAATATTAAGCAAAAAGACACAAAATGGATTGGTGGTAATTACAACAATATCGGTATGATTTATGAAAAAAAAGATGACTACGAAAAAGCGTTGGAATATTACAAAAAATCACTTCAAATCAATATTCAACTTGACAATAAAAACTGGATTGCCAATAATTACGGAAATATAGGGAGCTTATACCAGAAACTTGGAAATCAAAAAGCACTGGAATATCTGCAAAAAAGACTGAAACTTACCAGAGAAATAAACAATTATGAGGCTCAGGTATCTTCAATAATAGAAATAGTTAAATATTATAATTCCGTTTCTGAATATAAAAAAGCATTGACATTTTTTGATTCGGACTCCATGAGTATAAGAAAAGATCATTCCCTCTACGATAATAATAAAATTGCCATGCAACTGGGCATTGCTTACGCAGGAATAGAAAAATTTGATTTGGCCTGCAAGTACATCAGGCTACACATTCTATTAGAAGATAGCCTGAATATGGAAAATAATTTGAAGGAAATTACTCAAACCAAGATGCAGTATGAGTTTAGAAAAAATCAGAAAATTGAAGAACTGAAGAGTCAGAAAAGGGAGCTTGTTTTAATCGCAATTTCCGGATTACTGTTGATAGTGCTTCTGATTATAGTCATTCTCTTTGGTCGCCAGAGAGCGAGAGCAAACCAGCAGAAAATGGAAAGAGAGAATCTTTTAATTGAAAATAAACTTTTATTTGAGAATATAGAATACAAGAATAAGGAATTGGCCGATAATGTTGAGTATATGCTCGAAAAGAATGAACTTATTAATATAGCGTCGGAAAAACTCAATCATATAAAGTCGCAATTCAAACCCGAAAATCGTAAAATTATAAACGAAGTCATTCTTGAGCTCCAATCAGGAACCGACGACGATATATGGGAAGAGTTTGAAGTTCGTTTTAATCAGGTACATAGCAATTTTTATAAAAACTTACGGAAAGAATTTCCAAATCTCTCACCTTCCGAACAAAAGCTTGCCGCTTTCCTCAGGTTAGGTATGAACACAAAAGAAATAGCTGCAATTTTGCATCAAAGTACAAAAAGTACTGAAACATCACGAAGTCGGTTGCGCAAAAAACTAAATATTGCCAATACAGGTGTCAGCCTTATTGAATTCCTTTCAAAGTATTAGTATACATCTTTGCCTTGCAGCTACGTATCTAATACACCACACACTTTTTTAGTATATCCTCCTGAATCTTGTTGTTTTTGTACTTGGCTGAGAATCAGTATTCTGGAAAGTTTGTATTGCTAATGTTTCGGTATTATTAGATAAAGTATTGTTTTTATTGGGGAATAAATCAGTTATGTATGACTTTTGTAATGCACAATTTCTTGCACAGCTATATGTAAATTTAGACTTTTGCAACCGAAACATTTACCTGCAATATGAAAAAGGAAAAATCAATGGAAACAAAAGATATAAACCTTGATCAGGAAATAAAACTGTTCATTGAAAAGAAAAAGCAGGAAAATTCCGCTTTAAAAAAATTGTTGTCAGCACTTGACGACGCAAAGAAAAACAACGGAAATAAAATTAATTAATCATTGAAAGTTTTTACGATGCAATCCGACAAATTAAATATACAAGCTGAAAATGATTCAAAAACCCTTGAAATACTATATAGCAAGTATTCGGCGAAAATGTACGGAATATGTTTGAGATTTGCCGGAAACACTATGGAGGCTGACGATATTTTACAGGAAGGTTTTATAAAAGTATATACAAAACTGAAATATTTCCGCAATGAAGGGTCTTTGGAAGGATGGATAAGGAGAATATTTGTTAATACTGGAATAAATTATTATAGAAAGAAATCAAGATACGCATTTAATGAGGATTTGGAGGATGTTCATTTTAATACTGCAAAAGTGCAGAGTAGTTATAGTGATTTACTTTCAAAGGAGGAATTGGTTAACTTGATACAGAGTTTACCAAATGGGTACAGGACGGTTTTTAATTTGAATGTTGTTGAAGGATATACGCATAAAGAGATTGGCGATATGCTTGGAATATCAGACAACACTTCAAAATCACAACTTACACGTGCGAAGAGTATTTTGAAGAAGAAAGTTCTTTTATTAATGAAAGAAAAAGTTAAAGTGCCTTTTAATGATTTTAGGGTTATCAGGAATGATTCAGTTAATATGAATCAGGAGTTGCAAAAGGCTGTTTAAATATTTCTTTAACTTTGTCAAATAAAATCAATTCCTCTTCGTTATATTTATGGCACGCAATTTGATTAAGCTATATAAAATACAATGTTCTTTAAAAATTAGAAGTAAGGCTTCTCTCCCTTAATTGGTTTTGGTTAATAATTAGGTTTATTCTTTTCTTTTCTATTGTAATGCCTTACTTTTAAACCGGTGGAGGAAATATCCTTCACCGGTTTTTTTGTTTAAAACTATTTTTCATTTTTTAACATATTGAAACTATTTTTGTGCACTAAAATATGTAAAGAAAAATGTTAGATGCGATTTTAATTTTAGACTTCGGCTCGCAATATACTCAACTAATAGCAAGAAGAGTGAGAGAGCTTAATGTATATTGTGAGATTCATCCATATAATTTCAAACCAGAAATAGATAAAAATGTTAAAGGTGTCATTTTATCAGGTAGTCCGTATTCTGTCTGTGATAATGATGCTCCCATACCCGACTTGTCCGGTATTAGGAAAAAAATTCCTATTCTTGGAGTATGTTATGGCGCACAATACCTTGCCAATAATGACGGTGGTGAAGTTATGCCATCAAAAATCAGGGAGTATGGCAGGGCAAATCTCTCCTTTATCGACAATTCCAACAAGCTTATGAAGGGTATGGCAAATGGCTGTCAGGTGTGGATGTCACATGGTGATACTATTTTGAATATTCCCGACGGATATAAAATTATTACAAGTACGTCAGATGTTAAAGTCGGTGGTTTTAAGATAGGTGGCGAGGACACTTATGGAATACAGTTTCACCCTGAGGTATACCATACATCCGAAGGAATGATGCTGCTTAAAAACTTTGTAGTTGATATTTGCGGTTGCCGACAATCCTGGACTCCGGAATCTTTTATTGACTCGACAATAGTCAATCTTAAAAAAAAGCTGAGGAACGATAAAGTCGTCCTCGGTCTTTCAGGAGGTGTTGATTCATCGGTGACGGCTGTATTGCTTAACAAAGCAATAGGTGAAAACCTGACATGTATTTTCGTTGATAATGGGCTATTGCGAAAAAATGAATTTGAAACCGTTCTTGACTCATATAAAAATATGGGACTTAATGTTATGGGAGTTGATGCAAAGGAAAAATTTTACAAAGCACTGGCTGGTATCACTGACCCTGAACAGAAACGAAAAGCTATTGGAAACGCATTTATTGAAGTATTTGATGATGAGGCACATAAAATAAAAGATGTCAAATGGCTGGCTCAGGGAACTATTTACCCGGATGTTATTGAGTCAAAATCGGTTAAGGGGCCTTCTGCAACTATCAAATCACATCATAATGTTGGCGGCTTACCCGATTTTATGAAGCTCAAAATCGTCGAGCCTATGAACACACTGTTTAAGGATGAAGTTCGCAAAATCGGGAAAGCTTTGAAAATGAGTGATAACCTCCTTGGACGACACCCTTTTCCAGGTCCTGGATTGGGAATAAGAATTTTGAGTGATGTTACAAAAGAGAAGGTTAAAGTACTTCAGGAAGCCGACCACATTTTTGTTGAAGGCTTGAAAAACTTTGGGTTATATGACAAGGTTTGGCAGGCAGGTGCCATATTATTGCCTGTTCAGTCGGTGGGTGTTATGGGAGATGAACGGACTTATGAAAATGCTGTTGTACTGCGTGCTGTCGGCTCAACTGACGGAATGACAGCCGACTGGTCACATCTTCCCTATGAATTTCTGGCAAAAATCTCAAATGAGATCATTAACAGGGTGAAAGGTGTTAACAGAGTGGTTTATGATATAAGCTCGAAACCTCCTGCTACAATTGAATGGGAATAATTACGTTAGAATTAATATCATATATTATTTAGCAATGCAAAAAAGAATAATTTCATACACACTATTATTTATTGTCGCCCTGCTGCTGTCGTCACCGGCAATTTCGCAGAATGTTTCAGTTAAGAAATCTGAAATAATTGAAAATATTGGCGGAACCGACTATTATCTGCATTTCGTAAAACAGGGGCAAACATTATATAATATTGCCAAAGCCTATAATGTAACGGTTAATGATATTTTTAGTAAGAATCCAACGGCAAGGTCAGGAATAAAGACAAGTATGGTTTTGAAAATTCCGGTAGTAATAAGCAGCAAACAAACTATCAGTAATAATAATGAAGCCAAGGATAATAATTATTTCTATCACATTGTTAAGACTAAAGAGACATTTTACGGTCTTTCAGGGAGTTACAATGTAACAATTGAAGAGATTAAGAAGGCGAATCCTGAACTCGGTGATGTGTTGAAAGAGGGTAGTGTAATAAAAATCCCGAAACACGCTGCAAACGACAACCAGATTGTGAAATCTTCCAAAACACATGAAGTTATTGCCGGTGAAACACTTTATAGTATAGCGAAAAACTATAATGTTACAATCGGAGCATTGAAAAATTCTAATACAGGTTTGACTTCAAGTTTAAAAATCGGACAGATGTTGAAAATTCCGGAACCTGAGATAGAGCCAGATAGAGTTGTAGAACATCAAAATCAAAAAGAGAGAAAAACCCGGTTTATCACTTATATTGTTAAGTCGCACGAAACAATATATCAAATCGCATTAAACCATGTCGTCAGTATTGATACTCTTTTTAAGTATAATCCGGGACTAACGGAATATATTTATGCCGGTCAAAAGATCAAAATTCCGATATATGAATTTCAGAAGGACTATATCACACATACTGCCAGAAAAAACACTAAATTAAAAAAAATAGCTAAAAAGTATAAATTGAGCTATCAGGCAGTTTTGAAAATGAATTCCGGTTTTTCGGGGAAAGTTAAAAAGGGACGAGTAGTGAAAATTCCTGTAAACATAAAGATTATTCCTGAAGAAGCTCAGCAGAAAGAAGATGTTCAACCCGAAATTGTTCTCTCTCCGTGTTCTAAAATAGCAGAAAACCGTGAAAAAGTTTATAATGTGGCATTGATGCTTCCGTTTTTTCTTGAAGAACTCGACAGTATCATTCCCGGTGAACAGGTTCACACTGATTTTAAACCTTTCAGGTTCATTCAGTTCTACGAGGGTTTTATGATGGCAGCCGATTCGATGCGGAAAGCCGGAATGAAGGTCAACATCTTCATTTATGATGTTGACAATACTGCTGAAAAAATTGATAAGATATTGCAAACTTCCGAATTAAGCAGTATGGATTTGATAATCGGGCCATTTTACGGGAAGAGTTTTCGTAAAGTGGCAGCATTTGCAAAGACTTATGGAATAAAGATTATAAATCCACTATCTCCTCGTGAAGAAGTTATTATAAATAATCCTTATGTTTTCAAAATCAAACCTACACTATTGAGTCAGAGTGACCTGCTTGTCACTTATATTGAAAAAACATATCCCGAAAGTAATATCTTGATAATCAGGCATAATAAATATAAATTCCAGACATTCGTTTCATATATACGTAACACGTTGAATATAAACAGAGAGATGCGAGTAATGATTAATAACGACCTTATTGAGAGCAGACTGAAAAATATTGAGGTGAATAATAAATTATATACCGAGAATATGGTTCTTGACAGGGAGCAATTAAGAAGAGCACCAGAAGAAAGCACATCTTTCAGTAATACTGTTAAAGAGGTAATATATTCTAATGACAGCCTGGAGAGTGTAAAGATGAAATTGTCTCTTGTCAGGGATAATGTTGTTATAATCTTAAGCGAAGACAAGTCATTCTCTCAGGAGCTGCTGTCCCGTCTGAATAAATTTTCCTCAGATTACGACATAAACGTTATCGGGCTACCTGAATGGGGTAAGTTTGATGACCTTGAAACAGAGCCGTTACTGAATCTGCATCTTCAAATATTCAGTGATAGGTATATTAATTATGAAGATGAAAATACCATAAAATGGATTAAAAATTACCGGAATGAGTTCAAGACCGAACCGTCAGTGAAAAAATATGCTTTCGACGGCTTCGATTTAGGTTGGTTTTTCCTTAATGCTCTTTACAGTTATGGCAAAGAGTTTGAGCAATGTTTTGATGCAATGGATATTTCACTGATACATACCAAATTTGATTTTAAACACACTCCGGGTAACGGCTATGAAAATGTTTACTGGAATATTTGTAGATTTGAAGATTATAGAATTGTGAAGATTCCCTTTGAAAATAAGGAATCAACTGATACACCTGACTCGGGATTTTAATAAGCGGGACAAAGATAAATCAAAGAAAATCGGGAAAACCGAAACCTATTTTCCTCTTCCCTGAATAACAATAAGAACTGTATAGATCAGGATTTTCATATCCATAGCGAGTGACATATTTTCAATATACAAGATATCATACTTAAGTCTTGTAATCATTTCATCCACATCAGAGGCATAACCGTATTTAACCTGTCCCCAGGAAGTTATCCCGGGTTTAATTTTTTGCAGCAATCTGTAATGAGGAGCGCGCTTCATTATTTTATCAATAAAATATTGCCTTTCGGGCCTTGGCCCAACAAGAGACATATCTCCAATTAAGACAGAGAAAAACTGTGGAGTTTCATCAAGTCTTACCTTTCGCAGAAATCTACCGAATGAAGTTATGCGGCTGTCGTAATCAGATGATAGTTGTGGGCCATTTTGCTCGGCATTGGCATACATCGACCTGAATTTATACATATTAAAAGGCTTTCCGTGTAATCCGATTCTCTGTTGCTTGTAAATTATCGGACCTTTTGAAGACATCTTTACACCTATAGCAACAAAAATATAGACAGGAATAAGAATAACTATTGCAAGTATGGAAACAACGATATCCATTATTCGCTTTAGAGACATTTGCCAGGCCGGCATCAAATCAGGCGATATCTGAATCAGAGGTGCATGCCAGATGCCTTCTGTCTTAACAGTCCCCATCAATATATCTTCAAGGCTCGGAATAAGTTTGATAACCACATTAGTATCTTCAACCTGAGTTATTATTTTGCCTATTTTCTCTTTTTCAGACCGTTCAATAGCAATAATTATCTCTTCGATTTGCCTGTTTTTGATTATTTTCCTGAGATTATCGTAATACCCGAGATGAAGAAGATAGTCGGAAAGCAAATACTTTTCATAATTCTTCACATTCACAAATCCGACAAACTTATTTCCTGATGAAATTTTTTCATTTTCAATTTCCTGATATATTTTGACAGCATTTTCGTTACTTCCTACAATAACAGTATTAAAGCCTATTATTCTTTTATGTATCTTATGGATTGTGTGCGAAGTGATAGTCAGCCTTAAAGAGTAGGTAAATATGAAATGAAGCGAAAAAAGTACGAAAAAAGATTGGTAATACGATTTATAGGAAATAATCACATCATCAAGAATAAGAGAAAAGAAGATGAATATTACTCCAAAAAATGTTACCGACAATGTTTGCCCGAGTTCTTTCAACCTTGACTTTCGAAAAACCTTACGATAAGTTCCCATAATAGTATAGAAAGTCAACCAGAAGAATGGTATGATGACCATTCCGTAATACACCTTCGAGTCAGTAAATATTTCGTGCAGTGTTATGTTAGCATTAACAGCATATTTCCGATAAATAAAAAATAATGCCCAGGCTATGGCAGCAGACAGTAAGTCGGCAATAACATATTTCGCAACTTGTAAACCCCTGTTCATTAATCCAGATTTTTATAAATTAATTTAAAATTATCAAATTTCACAACAGGTGCTTGAACATCATCAAGTTTATCAGCTCTGACAAAAATATTATAGTAGGCAGCATCGTAATACCTGTTTGTCAAAGGTGTAAAATTGATATATATTTTTTTCCATACCTGTCCGGAAGGATTGACTATTACCATTGGATATTGAATCAATTGTCCGTTTGTCCGCTGGATGAACATACCAATACTAAGATAAGTATTAGTATTATAGTCCATCTCTAAAAAGACAGGTATATTGCTTGCAGGTAGTTTAAAACCAATAGATTGTCCTGCATTTGTGGCACACTCCAATATTCTCCTTTCATTATCAAGGTAGCCGACACCTGTAATTTGCCCGTATAATGGACTTATGGGATTATTGTTCAGAAGCTGAATTGAAGTATCGCTATTGTCTGTAGGTTCCAGCGATACAAAACCATCTTCAAAATCTTCAATCCATGTAAAAACCGTATTATCATAATAATGAGTCTCCGGGATTACCGTTATCACAGAATCAATTATAAAATTGAAAGAAACATCTTTATAAGGTATCAGATAGGGGTACTGTCCCCGTGTTCCCGACATACCATTAAATAATATTCCGGGAGCAAGCATAAGCTGATGTTTACCACTCTCCAAAACGGGAATAACAGCTGGCAACTCATAACATCCGAGCGATTTGCCGTCAACAAATACCCATACATCCGTAATATTCTGAGTTAAGAAACCTTCTTCTAATAAAGGGTTAGCAACCAGTTTAAAAGAATCGACCTTAACATAAGCCGGAATTTCCTGTTCACCCTTAAACTTCTGGCAGGATGAGAATATCCAAAATCCGGTAAAAAGTATAACGCCTGTCAGTAAAAATTTCCCGTATCCCATTTATAATTATTAATAGTCTTTTTTAACGCTTACTTTCTTCAAATATTTCAACTATAAAGACTCAATATTAAATTTCATCTTTTCCATAATTCTATTTGCAACATCAAGGGCTGCATATCCGTCATCAATTGAAACAACCGGTGTTTCATTATTATTTATTGCATTTGCAAAACTTTCGAGTTCGGTTTGTATGGCATTTATCGGTATTATTTCTGGCTTTTCAAAAAATATTTGTTTCGCACTTTTTCCGTTTGCCGGCTCAATAATCATTGCGAGCGGATCGGCTTTTTCAGGATCGTCAATATCAATCATTCGCAATATTTCGGCTTTCTTGTCAAGAAAATCAACTGAAATATAGGCATCCTTCTGAAAAAATCTGGTCTTGCGCATATTTTTCATTGATATGCGGCTTGCGGTAAGATTTGCCACACATCCGTTATCAAATTCCAGCCTTGCATTTGCAATGTCAGGAGTATCACTAACAACAGAAACGCCACTGGCACTGATTTTCTTAACATTTGAATGAACAATGCTTAACACAATATCAATATCGTGTATCATAAGATCAAGCACCACCGGAACATCCGTCCCCCGCGGGTTGAACATCGCAAGTCTATGAGTCTCAATAAAAAGCGGTTGTTTAAGAAATGGCCTTGCTGCTACAAAAGCGGGATTAAACCTCTCGACATGCCCCACCTGTACCTTCACATCAGCTTCCATAGCGAGGTCAATAAGCCGCCTTGCTTCTTCAGGTGTTGCAACTACAGGTTTTTCAATAAAAACATGTTTTGAGCTTTTCAAAGCCTGAACGGCACAATCAAAATGCGAAACAGTAGGCGTAACAATATCCACAACATCGGAAAGGTCAATCACCTCCTGGATATCAGCCAGCCTGCGAATTCCGTACTCTTTTTCAACGGATTCGGATATTTCTTTATCAGGGTCGTAAAAACCGACAAGCTGATAAGCATCCGAATCATTAATGCATTTTATATGTATTTTGCCAAGATGACCGGCACCCAGAACACCAATTTTCAACATATTTGAATATTTTTTGCAAATGTAATTTTTTTTGACAAAAATAGACCCCGATTTATTATTTTCGCAACATTTTCGAGGTAGTTATAAACGGATGAAAGTTAATAATAAATGATTGAGACCTACAGGACAAAAGGTTTACGGAAACAGCTCGTGGGAACTATCCAAAAAAAAGGTATTAAGGATGAAGCTGTGCTTATGGCTATTCTTGCAGTTCCTCGTCATCTTTTTATGGAATCGTCCTTCCTGGAGTTTGCTTATGAAGACAAACCTTTCCCAATTGGATCCGGACAAACAATTTCGCAACCCTATACTGTTGCTTTTCAAACAGAACTATTAGAGGTAGAAAAAGGCGATAAGATTCTTGAAGTCGGCACAGGCTCCGGTTACCAGGCGAGTATTCTTATTGAAATGGGAGCAAAAGTCTATACAATAGAAAGACAAAGAAAACTCTACTTAAAAACAAAAGAATTGTTTGGAAAATTAAATTATCGACCAAAGAAAATAGCTTTTGGCGATGGCTACAAAGGGCTTCCGGCTTATGCCCCTTTCAATAAGATAATCGTTACTGCGGGTGCCCCCTATGTCCCTCAGCCATTGTTAGAGCAGCTTAAGCCGGGAGGAATACTTGTGATACCGGTTGGAGACGATGTGCAGAATATGAAAAGGATTATTAAAATGAATGATACAAAATTTGTTGAAGAGGATCATGGTCTTTTTAGATTTGTGCCTTTGCTAAATAATAAAGCGGAAGATTAGCCGTTGTTAACAAATTATTATATTTTTGCAAAAATTTTAACGACAAAAATAAACAGAAAAAATGAGAAAATTAAGTTATTTATTAGGATTAATGATGATTACAGGTATGATTTTCACATCCTGTAGCAAAGATGAAGACGAACCTTTACCTCCGACAATTCAGTTTAAAGGCGGAAACGAGTACACTTCATCAGATGTAACGATTAATGAAAACAACACTATCAAAATTGGAGTTATCGGGTTATCAAACACAACATCGGGTAAAAACCTGACACGTTTCACCCTTATACTTACAACAAACAATGTACCCCAGACCCTTGTAGATTCTGCAATCAACACCGGAACCTTTGATGCCGATTATGTAATCACATTCCCAAATGAGGGTGAATATCGTGTGTCTGCAAAAGTTACTGATAAAGACGGATTGTCTGCTGAAGTAGCATTTAATGTAACCGT